>OMAO01000457.1_pt1 | contig 22235 bp, 24 predicted proteins | sample 1644641 | NCBI WGS metagenome assembly OMAO01 (sample SAMEA103958120, study PRJEB25191) | human gut metagenome | biome: human-associated habitat [ENVO:00009003]; feature: intestine environment [ENVO:2100002]; material: feces | place: Germany | collected 2013/2015
ATTTGTTCGCTGAAAGCGAACAAATTCCACACTTGCAGACTGAGAAGTGTTTTTTTGCGACGTACACGCCGCCGCAAAAAACGGATTAAACTTGCTTTGCCGCCTGCGGGCGGCAAACTCTGCGAGGCTTTTTTGTGACTGTCCTAAAAAGCGCTTAGCTTTTTTGCCTCACTGCACCGTTTTCAGCACCCGGGCATAGATGCTCTGCGCCAGAGGCAGGGCCTCGTCCAGCAGGATCTGCCCCCGGGTGCGGTACTGGGCAGCGAAAGCCGCGTCCCGGATGCTCCCCAGGTTGATGAGCACGTTCAGCCACGCCCCTTGTACGGCGGACCCCAGATGCAGGGCCGCGCAGCCCAGGTCGCTGGCGGCGCTGGCGTTGGACCGGTCCACCAGCCCACCCGTCAGCCGCAGCGCCTCCAGAGACAGCTCCATCATCTCAAAGGGCGTCTTTGTGCAGCCCTGCAGGGCCTCCTGCATGGCTGCGGCCCGGGCCTCCTTCTCCTGGTCCGTGCCCTTGGGCATGGCAAACACGGCGGACACCGCGTTGAAGGCCTCCGTGTCCCGCTCCATCACGTCCAGGAACCGATGCTCCAGGTCCCGGGCCTTCTCCAGGGTCTCCCGGGCCAGGCCGTCAAATTCGGCGTATTTTTTCCGTCCCACGGTCAGGGACCCCACCATGGCGGTCAGCGCCGCCCCCAAGGTCCCGGCCAGAGCGGCGGCGGAGCCGCCGCCGGGCGCGGGCGCGTCGGAACCCAGCAGGTCCGCAAACCCCCGCACCGTCAATTCAGCAAGCTGCATAGCGTCCTCCTTATTCCATCCCCACCAGGTGATACTCCATCACCTGCTTGTGGCAGTCGAAGTTTTCCAGCTTCAGATAGTATTCCGCGCAGTCGATCAGCGCCTTGGCCGGGGTCAGGCCCACCAGCTCCGTGCCGATGATGCGCACGCCCCACCGGTCCGCCAGGGCCCGGATCATCTCATAGGCGTAGTACAGCGGCGTCCCCTCATAGTTCACCATGTTCATGGACACCTGGGCCACGTTCCGGTCCTCCAGCAGCAGGCCGATGGCCTTGCAGTACCTGAACCCGCCGGAGGAGCCCCGGATGGCCTTGGCGATGGACTTTGCGATCTCCACGTTGTCCGTGTCCAGATTCACGTTGAAGGCTACCAGCGGCATCCGCGCGCCGATGGCGATGATCCCGGCGGTGGGGTGAATTTTCCGCTCTCCGAAATCCGGGGCCCATTCCGGCTCCAGCAGCTTCTCGGGCATTCCCTCGAACTGCCCCTTCCGGATCTTGGCCAGGTTCACCCGCCCCGGAGCTGTGGCCGACTCCTCATACAGGAAGCTGGGAATCCCCAGCTCCTCCCAGATGCGCTGGGCCACCTGCCGGGAAAGCTCCACGCACTCCTCCACGGTCATGTCCATGGTGGGCACAAAGGGGATCACGTCCGTGGCCCCCATCCGGGGATGAGCGCCCTGGTGTTTGGTCATGTCGATGACCTCCATGGCCCGCTTGGCCAGCCGGAACGCCGCCTCGCCGATGCCCTCCGGGGACCCCACCAGCGTGAACACGCAGCGGTTGTGGGTGCCGTCGGACTGCACGTCCAGCACCGTGCACCCGGCCACGGCCTGGGCGGTCTCCACCAGGGCGTTGAAAGCGGCCTCGTCCCGCTCCCGGCTGACGCTGAAATTGGGGATGCATTCCACAAGCTTCATCATATGTTTTTCCTCCCTGTCCTCTCTTTTTATGCGCTTCCCGGGACGGGGCCCACAGGCCCCGCCCTGGGGGAAATTTACTGCAGCTCTCCGCAGACGGCCTCCGCCGCCCGGGAAATGGCGTGAGCCTTCACCAGCTCATCCGCCTGCACCATCAGCGGGTGCATCACCACGTCCTGGTCCACCGGCGGAATCGCCTGGCGGATGCGGTCGTATACCGCCCGGGTGGCCGGGGACAGTCCGTCCTCGCCCCGCAGCCACAGGGCCTGTGCCCCGGCAAACAGCTCGATGCCCAGCACCTTCTGGCTGTTGTCCAGGATCATCAGCGCCTTCCGGGCGGCGGTGGTGCCCATGCTGACGTGGTCCTCCTGGTTGGCCGACGACGGGATGGAGTCCACCGATGCCGGATGGGCGTAGATTTTGCTCTCCGACACCATGGACGCCGCGGCGTACTGGGCGATCATGAAACCCGAGTGTACCCCGCCGTGTCTGGTCAGGAAGGCCGGCAGCCCCTCGGACAGGGCCGGATTCACCAGCCGCTCCAGCCGCCGCTCCGACACGTTGGCATATTCCGCCAGGGCGATGCCCAGAAAGTCCATGGCCAGGGCCACCGGCTGCCCGTGGAAATTGCCGCCGGAGATGGCCTCGTCCTCCGCCGGGAAGATCAGGGGGTTGTCGGTGACGGCGTTGATCTCCCGGCTTACCACGCCCCACACATAGCCGATGGCGTCCCGGCTGGCCCCGTGAATCTGGGGCGTGCAGCGGATGGCGTAGGCGTCCTGCACCTTGTCCGGGTTCAGGTCGGAGGACAGCCCGCTGCCCTCCAGCAGCCGCCGCAGGTTCTCCGCCGCGGTGATCTGCCCCGGCTGGCCCCGCAGGGCGTGCACCTTGGGATCGAAGGCCTTCCGGATACCGTGCAGGGCCTGGCAGGTCATGGCGGCGGCGATATCCGCCGTTTTGGCCAGGTCCCGGGCGTCATACACCGCCTGGCAGGCGATGGCCGTCATGATCTGGGTGCCGTTGATCAGAGCCAGGCCCTCCTTGGCGGCCAGCTGGATGGTGTCGATACCGGCGGCGGCCATGGCCTCCCGGCCCGGCATCACCCGGCCCTGATACTCCGCCTCGCCCTCGCCCAGCATCACCAGCACCATGTGGGACAGGGGCGCCAGGTCGCCGCTGGCCCCCAGGGACCCCTTCTCCGGGATGATCGGATGGACCCCCCGGTTCAGCATCTGCAAAAGCGTCTCCATGGTGGACAGGCGGATGCCGGAATTGCCCCGGGCCAGGGCGTTCAGCCGCAGCAGCATAGCCGCCCGCACCACCCGGGTGTCCAGAGGCTCCCCCATGCCGCAGGCGTGGGAGATGATCAGATTTCTTTGCAGCTGGGCCGTCTCCTCCTCCGGCACAAACACCGTGGAGAACTTGCCGAACCCGGTGGTCAGGCCGTATACCACGGCCTTGTCCGCCAGCTTCCGGTCCACATAGGCCCGGGCGGCCCGAATCTTCTCCGCCGCCTCCGGCGCGATGGCCACCGTCTCCCCCTGCCGGGAGACGGCGATGACCTGTTCAATGGTCAGGTCGTTTCCGTTGATATAGATCATGTTCCGTTCCTCCTACTCCTCATGCACGATCCGTCCCTTCTTCATCACCGTGCCCACCAGGTTGCTGCCGAACCGATAGCACACATAGTCCAGGTCCGGCGCGTTCCACAGCAGCAGATCCGCCTGCTTCCCCGGCTCCACGGAGCCGATGGTTCCGGCCCGGCCGATGGCGGCGGCGGCATTCAGCGTCACCGCCGTCAGCACCTCCTCCGGCGTCATCCGGTATTTCAGGCACGCGATGTTCATGGCCAGCTGCAGACTGCTGCCGGGGCAGGACCCGGGATTGAAGTCCGTGGCCACCGCCACCGGCACTCCGGCCCCGATCATCTCCCGGGCCGGGGCATAGGCCGCCCCCAGATAGAAGCTGGTGGCCGGCAGACAGCACGCCACGGTGCCTCCCGCCGCCAGACTCCGGATCCCCTCCGGCGGGCACACAATCAGGTGCTCGGCGCTGATGGCCCCGATGTCCCCCGCCAGCTGGGAGCCGCCGATGGCGGCGATCTCGTCGGCGTGGACCTTGGGCCGCAACCCATGGGCCAGTCCCGCCTCCAGGATGGTCCGGCTCTCCCGGGCGGTGAACACGCCCTCCTCGCAGAACACGTCACAGAACTCCGCCAGGCCCTCCCGGGCCGCGCAGGGGATCATCTCCCGGCACAGCAGGCGGATATAGTCCTCCCGCCGCTCCCGGTATTCCTCCGGCAGGGCGTGGGCCCCCATAAACGTGGCCGCCAGCTCCACCGGCTGCGTCTCGTTCAGCCGCCGGATCACCCGCAGCTGCTTGTATTCCTGCTCCGGCTCCAGGCCGTAGCCGCTTTTTGCCTCGCAGGTGGTCACGCCCATCCGCAGCATTTCCGCCAGGACCGCTTCCGCCTTGTGCGCCAGCTGCTCCTCCGACGCCGCCCGGGTGGCCCGGACGGTGGACAGAATGCCTCCTCCCTGGGCCAGAATGTCCAGATACGGCACGCCCCGGAGCTTCTGCCCCAGCTCATTCTGCCGCCAGCCGCCGAAGATCAGGTGGGTATGGGCGTCCACCAGTCCCGGGGTCATCAGCCGCCCTCCGGCGTCCAGAAGGATGTCGCCGTCCTCCGGGACAGGCTGTCCCTGTCCCACGGCGGCGATTTTTCCGCCCTCCACGGCCACCCAGGCGTCCCGCAGCAGGGTGATCTCCCCCTGCTGCCGTCCCCGCCGGGCGGAATCCCCCCGGGGGGTGGCCAGCAGGCCGATGTTTGTGATATAGGTGGTCATAGCCCCTCCTTACCGGGCCCCGTGCAGCACGGCAGCGATGATGTCGTCATCCTCCGGCGCGGTATAGGGCAGGGTGATATGATCCTGCCCGGCGTACAGGCGGTTATACTCCATGGCCGTGGTGACGGCGTTGTCGTTCCGGGCCCAGCTGCGCCGGGCCACGCCCACCATGGTGTCCCAGGGCATGCTCATGCGCAGGATGGTGTCCACCCGCTCCGAGCCGTCCAGCACCATGCCGAAGCCGCCGTTGATGGCCTTCCCCACGCCCACGCCGCCGCCGTTATGCAGGGCGATCAGGCTCATGCCCCGGGCGGCGTTGCCGGCGTAGCACTGGGTTGCCATGTCCGCCATGATATTGGAGCCGTCCTTGATGTTGGAGGTCTCCCGGAAGGGGGAGTCCGTTCCCCCGGTGTCGTGGTGGTCCCGGCCCAGCATCACGGGGCCGATCTCGCCATTGCGCACCATCTCGTTGAACTTCAGCGCGATGTTCATGCGCCCCATGGCGTCCTGATACAGGATGCGGCACTGGGTGCCCACCACCATGCGGTTGCGCTTGGCGTCCCGCACCCACACATAGTTGTCATAGTCCTGATACCGCCGGTTGTGGGTCAGGATATACTCCGCCGCTGCGGCGTCGGTCTTGTCCAGGTCCTCGCTGCGGCCGGACAGGCAGCACCACCGGAAGGGCCCGTAGCCGAAGTCGAACAGGCACGGCCCCAGAATGTCCTCCACATAGGAGGGGAACACGAACCCGTCCAGGTCGTTCTCCCCGTTGCGGCACACCTCCGTGACCCCCGCGTCAAACACGGCCTTCAGGAAGCTGTTGCCATAGTCGAAGAAATACGTCCCCCGATCATGGAACCGGCAGATCATCTCATAGTGCCGCCGCAGGGATTTGTCCACCAGCTTCCGGAACTTCTCCGGGTCATGGTCCAGCATCTCCGTCCGCTGGGCGAAGGTCAGCCCCTGGGGGCAGTACCCGCCGTCATAGGGGACGTGGCAGGAGGTCTGGTCGCTGAGCAGGTCCACGTGCACATCGTTTTTGTACAGGTATTCCAGCAGGTCCACCACGTTGCCGTGATAGGCGATGGCGCAGGGGGTCCGGTCCGCCAGGTGCCGCCGGGCCATGGCCAACGCCTCCTCCAGGCTGTCGGTGCGCTGGCTGACCCACCCCTGGGTATACCGGGTCTCGATGCGGGAGTCGTCCACCTCTGCGATGATGGACACGGCCCCGGCGATCTCCGCCGCCTTGCCCTGGGCGCCGCTCATACCGCCCAGACCCGCTGATACAAACAGCCGCCCGGCCAGGTTCCCGTCGGCGGGGATCCCCAGCTTCAGCCGCCCGGCGTTGAGCAGGGTGTTGAAGGTCCCGTGGACGATGCCCTGGGGGCCGATATACATCCAGCCGCCTGCCGTCATCTGGCCGTAGTTGGCCACGCCCAGGGCGGCGGCGCGGTTGAAGTTCTTCTGGTCGTCAAAGGCGCCCACCATCAGGCCGTTGGTGATGATACACCTGGGCGCCAGCTTATGGCTGTGGAACAGCCCCAGGGGGTGGCCGGACATGACCACCAGGGTCTGCTCGTCCGTCATGACCTCCAGATATTTCTTGATGAGCCGGTACTGCATCCAGTTCTGACACACCTGCCCCGTCTCGCCGTAGGTCACCAGCTCATAGGGGTACAGGGCCACGTCGAAGTCCAGGTTGTTGTCCATCATCACCTGGAAGGCCTTGGCCTCTATGCAGTTGCCCCGATACTGGTCGATGGGCTTGCCGTGCAGTTCCCCCTCCGGCCGGAAGCGATAGCCGTAGATCCGGCCGTGCTCCTCCAGCTCCCGGGCAAACTCCCGGGCCATCTGCAGATGGTGGTCCGGGTGGATATACCGCAGGGCGTTGCGGATGGCCAGGGCCTTGTCCGCCTCGGACAGATGCGCCTCCCGCCTGGGGGCCCGGCGGATCCCCTCCCGGAAGGCGGGGACCTTCGGCAGTTCATAGTCCAGCTTCACCGTCATCGCGTTGTCCACATCGTAAAATGCCATATGCTGCCTCCTGTCTTGTATTACGATTATTCCAATTCAATATTATATTCGATTGCCGCAAATCTGTCAATTCATCGAAAAAAAGAATGGTTTTGCCTACTCCTTTTGTGCTTTTTTATAATGCCCCCCCAAAAGTTTCCTCCGGCTCACCGTCCCGGCCAAATCCGGAACCCCCGGCCCCCGCCGCTTTACTGCACTGCCGGGATGACCCCGCACTTTCGCGGATAAAATTTTTTCGTAATCATTTGTTACCGTCTTGTAATCGAATCGTTCTTGCTTTTCCCCCGACGGTTTTCTACAATATAAAACAGAATCGATTTAGGGGGACCTTCTCATGAAAAAGAAAACCATTGCCGCCCTGGCCGCAGGGGGAGCCCTGCTGCTGGCCGCCGTTGTCATCGGCGTGCTGAGCCTGGTCCGGGGCTATTTTATTCTGTTGCCGCCCACCCATATGCAGCTCAACGGCCGGACGGAGGAGCACATCGCCGCCTTCGCCGCCTACACGGACCCCGGGGCCCGGCTGCTGCGGGGCGGCGACCCCACCGACGCCGCCGTCACCGTGGAGGGCAAGGTGGACACCGACGTCCCCGGGGACTATACCCTGACCTATCAGGCGGACTTCCGGGGCCGCAGCTATACCGCAAAGCGCCTGGTTCATGTGGAGGACCGGGAGGCCCCGGAGCTGACCCTCACCGGCCAGGCGGAGGTCACCGTCTCCCGCTATGACCTGTTCCAGGATCCGGGAGCCACCGCCCGGGACCGCTGTGACGGCGACCTGACCGCCTCCATCCAGGTAACGGACAAAGCCTCCGGTGACGTCCACACCCTGACCTACACCGTTGCCGACAAGGCCGGAAACGCCGCCGCCGCCACCCGCCGGGTGACGGTCCGGGACATCGTGGCCCCGGTGATCACCCTGTCCGGCCAGCGGGAGCTGTTCGTTCCCCTGGGCGGCGCCTATCAGGAGCCGGGCTTCACCGCCCAGGACGACGCCGACGGCAATCTGACCGCCTCCGTCACCCGGGCCGGTACGGTGAACACCGCCTCCCCCGGGGTCTATACCCTGACCTATACCGTCACCGACAAGGCCGGCAACACCGCCACCGCCACCCGGCAGGTGTCGGTGTATGAGAACTCCTCCGGCGGAAGCCCCGTGTACCTGACCTTCGACGACGGCCCCAGCGACCGGGTGACCCCCCGGGTGCTGGACACCCTGAAGGAGTATAACGTCCACGCCACCTTCTTCATCGTCAACTATGGGGAGTCCGGCAAGGCCCTGATCCGCCGGATGATCGACGAGGGCCACACCGTGGCCATCCACGGCTACTCCCACGACTACGCTGCCATTTATAAGAGCGACGAGGCCTTCATGCAGAACATCTACCGTCTGCGGGACCGGCTCTGTTCGGATTTCGGGTATGAGGCCGCCATCATCCGCTTCCCCGGCGGCAGCTCCAACACCGTCAGCCGCCAGTACAGCATGGGCATCATGAGCCGTCTGGCCCAGCGGGTCCAGGCGGAGGGCTTCACCTATTTTGACTGGAATGTGTCCAGCGGTGACGCCGCCGGTACCCCCGCCTCCTCCGGCCAGATCTATAACAACGTCACCTCCGCCCTGCGCCATGGCCGCAGCAACGTGGTGCTGATGCACGACGCCGGGGCCAAGGGCACCACCGCCGACGCCCTGCCGGATATCATCCGCTACTGCCTGGCCAATGGCTACAGCATCCAGCCCATCACCCCCGCCACCAAGCCCGTCCACCACGGCATCGCCAACTAACCGCATAACCGCATAACCGCATAAAAATCGCCCCCGGTTTTGCCATAAAACCGGGGGCGTCATCTTTTATCGGGCCTTTTTCTGAGGCATGGGGATCTGAGCCAGGACCACCGCCGCGAACATCAGCACGCAGCCCAGATATTCCCGGGCGGTCATCTGCTGGTGCAGGACAACGGCGCCGGCGATGACGGCGAACACGCTCTCCAGGCTCAGCAGAATGGTGACCACCGTGGGGTTGGAGTCCTTCTGGGCCAGGATCTGCAGGGTATAGCCCACGCCGCAGGAGAACACGCCCACATACAGCAGGGGCCAGATGCAGTCCAGCAGCACCTGGAGGCTGATGGTGTCGAAAAACAGGGCCAGAATGGTGGACCAGGTGCCGGCAAACAGGAATTGCAGGCAGCTGAGCTTCACACCGTCGCAGAAGGCGGTGAAGTGGTCAATAACCAAGATGTGCACGGCGAAGCATACAGCACATACCAGCACCAGCAGGTCGCCGGGGGCCAGGGAGAAGCTGCCCTTGATACACAGCAGGTACAGAGCGCCCACGGACAGGGCCACGGCGATCCACACCGGCAGGCTGACCTTCCGGCGGAAGAACAGGCCGAACACCGGCACCAGCACCACATACAGGGCGGTGATGAACCCGGCCTTGCCGCCGTCGGTACCGGCCACCAGGCCCGCCTGCTGGAAGTTGGAGGCAATTGCCAGCACTGTGCCGCAGCAGAAGCCGCCCAGCCACAGCTGCCTGCGCTGGGCCTTCTTCTCCTCAGGGGTGACCTGGGGCCGGTCCTTCCTGAAGCCGCTTGAGACGGCCAGAACCACCAGCAGGGACAGCACGGCGATATAATACCGGGTGCCGTTGAAGGTAAACGCGCCCATGGCGTCGGCGCAGACGTCCTGGGCCACAAAGGCCGTGCCCCAGATAAAGGCCGCCAGAATGGGGAACACCACCTGGCGCATCTGATTGTGTTTCATAGGTTCTCTCTCTTTCTCTTATTTGCCGCCGCCGTTCAGGGGATCGACGTGCCATTGGAATTTCTTTTCGGTGCCGGTGAGAAGCCGCCGGATATTGCCCCGGTGGCACCAGATCACCAGGGCCGCCACCGCCGCAGACAGGACGGTATACAGCCAATTGTGGCCCATCAGCAGGAAAACCGACACCGGCATGCTGGCCGTGGCGGCTACGGAGCCCAGGGACACATACCGGGTGGTCAGCCACAGCACCGCAAACAGGCCCCAGGCGATCAGAGCCACCCGCCAGTCCAGCATCAGCACCAGCACGCCGCCGGAGAGGATGCCCTTGCCGCCCCGCAGGCCGAAGAACACCGGGAACATGTGCCCCAGCTCGCAGCCGATGCCTGCGATCAGCAGGCCCAGGGTCCAGTCGCCTGCCACCCAGTGCATCAGATACCCGCCGATGAGGCAGGCCAGAACGGTTTTGCCCATGTCGCAGACGATGACGCACAGGGCGTACCGTGCGCCGTAGGTCCGGTAGAAATTGGTCAGGCCCGCGTTGCCGCTGCCGTGCTGGCGGACATCATCCCGGATAATGAAGTGGGAGGTCATCACCGACCCGTTGAAGCAGCCCAGCAGATACGACACCAGCAGCGTCAGGGCCACAGTAAATACCACAGACAACTCAGCTATCCTCCTCGCCCTTCTGGCGCACGGTCATGATGATGGGGGTGCCCTCCAGGCCGAACACACTGCGGATCTGGTTTTCCAGATACCGGCGATAGGAGAAGTGGAAGAGCTTTTTGTCGTTGCAGAACACCACGAAGTGGGGCGGGCGGATGCCCACCTGGGTCATGTAGTAGATCTTCAGGCGGCGGCCCTTGTCCGTGGGGGGCTGGACCCGGGTCTGGGCGTCGGCCAGAACGGAGTTGAGCATACCGGTGGTGATGCGCATGGAGGCTTGCTCCCGGACGTAGTTGATCAGCTCAAACAGGCGGCTGACCCGCTGGCCGGTCATGGCGGAGATGAACACGATGGGGGCGTAGGTCATATAGCTCAGGTCCCGGCGGATGTCCTCCCGCATGCGGTCCATGGTCTTGCCGTCCTTTTCCACCAGGTCCCACTTGTTCACCACGATGATGCAGGCCTTTCCGGCCTCGTGGGCCAGGCCCGCCACCTTGGTGTCCTGCTCGGTAACGCCGTCCTGGGCGTCGATCATAATGAGGCACACGTCGCTGCGCTCAATGGCCATGGTGGCCCGCAGGACGCTGTATTTCTCGATGGCGTCGTCCACCTTGGATTTTTTGCGCATACCGGCGGTGTCGATGAAGTTATACTTGCCGGCAGCATTTTCAAAATAGCTGTCGATGGCGTCCCGGGTGGTACCGGCCACGTCGCTGACGATGACCCGCTGCTCCCCCAGGATCCGGTTGGTGAGGCTGGACTTGCCCACGTTGGGCTTGCCGATGATGGCCACCTGGATCACGTCGCTGTCCTCCTCCTCGTCGGTCTCCGGCGGGAAGTATTGCAGGCAGGCGTCCAGCAGGTCGCCGGTGCCGTGGCCGTGGACGGCGGACACGGCGATGGGGTCGCCCAGACCCAGGTTGTAAAACTCATAGAACTCCGGGTCGGCGGGGCCGGTGGAGTCCATCTTGTTCACTGCCAGGACAATGGGCTTCTTGGACCGCTGCAGCATTCCCGCCACCTCCTGGTCGGCGGCGGTCATGCCGGTTTTGATGTCCGTCACCAGGACGATGACGGTGGCGTTGTCGATGGCGATCTGGGCCTGTTGGCGCATGAAGGCCAGGATCTCGTTATCCGTGTTGGGCTCGATGCCGCCGGTGTCCACCAGGGTGAACTTCCGGCCGTTCCAGTCGGACTCGCCGTAAATACGGTCCCGGGTGACGCCGGGGGTGTCCTCCACAATGGAAAGACGCCGCCCGATGATCTTGTTGAACAGCATGGACTTGCCCACGTTGGGCCGGCCCACGATGGCAATCAGGGGCTTGGACATAGGGGTTTACCTCCTTCTATATTGGATGCGGCGGTCATTCCGCCGCGAACATGGCGTCCACCAGGGCGAAGCCGTCCTCGTCCACCACCTGGACGGGAACGCCCAGCTCCCGGCTCAGACGCTCCACGGTGTAGTCGTCCAGAAACACGGTTTCGCCATGGCGCATCATGTGGATGGGGATCAGCACCCGGTCCCCCAGGTCCCGGCCCCGCAGCTGGGCGGAGATATCCTGCCCGGTAAGCAGGCCCGCCACGTCGATGGTGTGGCCGAAGAAGTTATTTTCCACGGCGATGACCTGGCCCCGCAGGCCGGGATAGTCCCCCATGGTCCGCTGCACCAGGCCCCGGAGAAACGGAGCCGCCGCCGTGCCGGTGGCGATGGTGAAAGGGGAGAAGCGCGCAGGCACGTCCACCGTGGCCAGCCCCGCCAGAAAATCGTCCTCCAGGGAGCGCATCAGGCCCACGCCGTTTTCCAGCTGACGGTAGCCCTCGTAATACTCTGCCTGGGGCAGGGGACGGCCCGCCCGCAGATACAGCTCGTCGGCGCAGAAGAAGCGCCGGGTGCCGAAGCGCTCCAGATTCTCCCGGCCGTATTCGTCGGCGATGTCGATGATCTCGGCGGCGGTGGCCGTGTCCACCGGGCGGAGCTTAGCCAGGCCCTGGCGGTATTTGGTGATGCCCACCGGCACCAGGGAGCAGCTGGAAAACTGCATCTCCGTCAGGTCCCGGAGGGTGCGGCGCAGCTGGTCCCCGTCGTTCCAGCCGGGGCAGACCACGATCTGCCCGTTCATCACGATCCCCGCCTTGCAGAAGGCCCGGATATAGTCCAGGGAGCGCAGGGCGTTTTTGTTGCCCAGCATGGTGCAGTGGAGCTGAGGGTCCGTGGTGTGGACGGAGACGTTGATGGGGCTGATGCGCAGGTCGATGATGCGCTGGGCTTCCCGGTCCGTCAGGTTGGTCAGGGTGATGTAGTTCCCCTGGAGAAAGCTCAGCCGGGCGTCGTCGTCCTTGAAATACAGGGTCTGGCGCATACCGGGGGGCATCTGGTCCACAAAGCAGAAAATGCAGTGGTTGGCGCAGGAGCGCATTTCGTCCATGAGGACGGTGTCGAAATTCAGGCCCAGGTCCCGGCCCTCGGGCTTGCGCAGGGACACGGTCCGCACGGCGCCGGAGGGCTCCCGCAGCTCCAGGCGGCAGTCGGTATCGTAGCCGTAAAAGCGATAGTCCAGCACGTCGATGATCTCGTGGCCGTTGATGGTCAGCAGCTGCTCCCCGGCGGCGATCCCGGCCCGCTCCGCCGGGCTGTGCCGGTCCACGGAGGTGATGATGGTGCTCATTTGTTGTTCCTCTTTAGCTCTGGCGGCACAATACCGCAGTTTATCTAAACTATTATACCCAAGTTTTCCCGGTTTTGCAAGACCGATTCCGCCCTCCCGGGGCAAAAACCGTTCCCCCTTCCGCGGCGGCGGCATAGGATGGAGTACCCGCGCCGGAGAAACGGCAGGGAATCTGTATGCGTGAGGTGCGCCATGAACATACATAACGCCTCTGACCCCGGCGGCGGCTCCCTGCGGGACCTGCTGGGCCGGAACATCGGCCGCCGCGCGTCCGCCAGCTTCCTGGTGGGCTCGTGCCGCCTGGTGCGGCAGGAGGGCATCCTGGAGGCCGTGGGCACGGACTATCTGGTGCTGCGGCAGGGGGACTTCTCCACCGGCTGCGACCTGTACGCCCTGAAATTCATCGAATTTCACGACGATCCCCCGGCGTGACCGTTGCGCCCGGCGGCGGATCGTGGTATGCTGGGGGCAGTGAGGTGAGGGGATGTACTATGTCTATATGCTCTGGTGCCGGGACGACACCCTGTATACCGGCACGGCGTCGGACCTGTGCCGCCGGATGCGGCAGCACCGGGACGGCGGCGCCGCCTGCGCCCGGTATACCCGGTCCCATCCGCCCCGGGAGCTGGCCGGTGTCTGGCGCACGGAGGGCCGGAGAGAGGCCCTGCGTCTGGAATACGCCGTGAAGCGGCTGTCCCGGCAGGGGAAGCTGGCGCTTCTGCACCGGCCGGAAACGGCGGCGGACCTTCTGCCGGGCGTCGCCGCCGAACCGGTGCCGGGCGTGACCCTCGCCATGTGTCTGGAGGGAGAATTTCATGAATAAGCTCTACGCCGCCCCCATGGAGGGGCTTACCGGTTACCTGTGGCGGCAGGTCCACGCCGCCCTGTTCGGCCCGGCGGACAAATACTTCACGCCCTTTCTTTCCCCCAACGCTACCCGCACCTTCCAGCGCAAGGAGCTGGACGAGATCGACCCGGCCCACAACGCCGGGCTGTATGTGGTGCCCCAGCTGCTGACCAACCGGGCAGAGCACTTCCTGTGGGCCGCCGGTGAGCTGTACGCCCGGGGCTATCGGGAGATCAACTTCAACCTGGGCTGTCCGGCGGGCACCGTGGCCGCCAAGCGCAAGGGCTCGGGCCTGCTGGCCTATCCCCAGGAGCTGGACCACTGCCTGGAGGAGATCTTCGCCGGACTGCCCCGGGGGATGTCCGTGTCCGTCAAGACCCGCATCGGGAAAAATGACCCGGCCGAGTGGCCGGGCCTGCTGGCGATCTATCGCAAGTATCCCCTGTCGGAGCTGATCGTCCACCCCCGGATCCAGAAGGAGTTTTACAAGGGTGTCCCCCACCGGGACGCCTGGGCCGCCGTATCCGGCCCCTGGCCGGCGGTGTATAACGGCGACATTTTCACGCCGGAGGACGCCGCCGTCCTGTGCCGGGATTATCCCGGAACGGACGCGGTGATGCTGGGCCGGGGCCTGATGCGGGACCCCGCTCTGCTGCGGTGTCTGCGGGGCGGCCCCGCCGCCTCGGCGCAGGAGCTGCGGACCTATCACGACCGCCTGCTGGAGGCCTACCGCCAGCGGCTGTCCGGCGACCAGCCGGTGATGCACCGGATGTGGGAGCTGTGGGCCTACCTGTCCGCCGGGTTCGCCCGGCCGGAGCCGTATCTCAAGCGTATGCGCAAGGCAAAGAACCTCCCCGAATACCGGGCCGCCGTAGACGCCCTGTTCCGGGAGCAGAAACCGGACTGATCCCTGCAAAGCGCCTGGTTCCCCCGGATTGACGGCGGGGCGGCGGATGTGTTATACTGGGGGCAAATCCAATTTACGGAGGGAAACCATCATGGAAGTTACCCAGCGTTTTCTGAAATATGTGTCCTTCGACACCACCTCCAGCGAGACGTCGGACACCGTCCCCACCACCGACCACCAGAAGGTTCTGGGCCAGTATCTGGCCGATGAGCTGGCGGAGCTGGGCCTGGAGGGGGCCCACATGGACGACAACGGCTATGTGTATGCCCTGCTGCCCGCCACCCCCGGGTGCCAGGCTCCGGCCCTGGGCCTCATCGCCCACATGGACACCTCCCCCGCCGTCAGCGGGGCGGACATCCATCCGGAGATCGTCACCTATCAGGGCGGGGACCTGCCCCTGAAAAAGGCCGGAAGCCTGAAAGTGAAGGACTTCCCCTTCCTGGAGCGGTACATCGGCCAGGAGCTGATCGTCACCGACGGCACCACCCTGCTGGGAGCCGATGACAAGGCCGGCGTGGCGGAGATCGTCACCGCCTGCGAATACTTGCTGGCCCATCCGGAGGTCCCGCACCGGGCCATCGCCGTGTGCTTCACCCCCGACGAGGAGGTGGGCAAGGGCACCGATCACTTTGATCCGGAAAAGTTCCCCGCCCGGGCGGCCTACACCGTGGACGGCGGCGAGCTGGGGGAGATCGAGTATGAGAACTTCAACGCCGCCGCCGTGACCCTGACGGTGGAGGGCGTGAACATCCATCCCGGCTCCGCCAAGAACAAGATGAAAAACGCCATCCTGCTGGCCAACCAGTTCATCTCCCTGCTGCCTGCGGCGGAGGCTCCCGCCCACACGGAGGGCTACGAGGGCTTCTACCATGTGACGGACCTGGCCGGAAACGAGAGCCAGGTGGTGCTGCATGCCATCATCCGGGACCACGATCTGGAGAAATTCAACGCCCGGAAGGCCTTTGTGGAGCGGCTGACCGCCTATCTGAACGATCAGTGGGGCCAGGGCACCTTCCGCCTGGACATGAAGGACAGCTACTACAACATGAAGGAGAAAATCCGGCCCCATATGGAGCTGATCGAAAACGCCAAGGCCGCCATGGAGGCCGTGGGCGTGGAGCCGGTGATCGTTCCCATCCGGGGCGGCACCGACGGGGCGCGGCTGTCCTGGGAACGGGATATCCCCTGCCCCAACCTGTGCACCGGCGGCGCAAACTTCCACGGTGTCCATGAGTTCATCCCCGTGCCGTCCATGGAAAAGATGGTGCAGGTGCTGGTGGAGCTGGTGAAAGCGTAAAATCATACTAAAACCTGTTAAAAAGCTTGAAAAGCTTTTTATAGCACCGAAGGTGCGTCAGGTTTTGTATGAGACGTCACAGCGTGTTTTCACACGCTGTGCGTGCGCACAGCGCACGGGATTCTTGATTAAATTTTTTAATCAAGAATCAGTATCAGAAAATATGCGGCCGCACCCTAGAGGGTGCGGCCGTTTTTTTCGGGCTGAGGATCGGCTCAGACGCCCAGCTTTTCCAGGGCCGCCATGCGCAGGCAGTCGCACAGAATGGCGATGGCCTGCTCCAGCTCGTGGACCGGCGGCAGGGAGGGGGCAATGCGGATGTTGCTGTCCTGGGGGTCCACGCCGTAGGGGAAGGTGGCCCCGGCGGCGGTCATGGTGACCCCAGCGTCCCGGCACAGCTCCAGCGCCCGCCTGGCGGTGCCGGGCATGGCGTCCAGACTGACGAAATAGCCGCCCTTGGGGTGGCTCCAGCTGGCGATGCCCCAGGGGGCCAGGTGGCGCTCCAGCTCCTGCTCCACGGCCCGGAACTTGGGCCCCAGAATGGCCGCATGACGCCGCATCAGTGCCAGGGTGGTCTCCTTGTCCTTCAGATACCGGACGTGGCGCAGCTGGTTCATTTTATCGTAGCTGATGATCTGGATGTTCAGCAGATTCTTGAAGTATTCCACATTGGCCTCGCTGACGGCCCCGCAGGCGATGCCCGCCCCGGGGAAGGTGATCTTGCTGGTGGAGGCAAACTCATACACCATGTCGCCATTGCCGTACTCCGCGCACAGGGACAGAATATCCGGGAAGGGCACGAAATCCCCCTCCAGCTCGTGGACGCAGTAGGCATTGTCCCACATGAGCATAAAGTCCGGCGCGGCGGGCTTCATGGCGGCCAGCCGGTGGATGGTCTCAAGGGAATAGGTGATGCCCGTGGGGTTGGAGTATTTGGGCACGTTCCACATACCCCGGACCTCCGGGTCCCGGATCAGCTGCTCCACCCGGTCCATGTCGGGGCCGGTCTCCGTCATGGGGACGGACAGAAGCTCCATGCCGAAGGATTCCGTGACCTTGAAGTGCCGGTCATACCCCGGCACCGGGCAGATCCATTTCACCCTGTCCAGCTTGCCCCAGGGCTTTTCGCTGTGCAGCAGGCCGTGGGTATACGCCTTGGACACGGCGTCGAACATCATCTCCAGGGAGGAGTTGCCTCCGGCGATGACCTGGCCGGGCTTGCAGCCCAGAAGATCCGCAAACAGCCTCCGGGCAATGGGAATACCTGCCACATAGCCATAGTTCCGGGCATCGATGCCATCGGTGATGAAATCATCGGCGGTCAGGGGGATGTTGTACATCTCCATGACCATGTCCAGCTGCTCCCGGCCGGGCTTTCCCCGGGCCATATTCAGGTCCAGGCCCAGGGCCTTCTGCTCCTGATGGGTCCTGCACAGGGCGGCGTATTCCGCCTGCCGTTCCGCAAGGGTCATTTCCTGATAGGTTTTCATATGCGCTCTCCCTCTTTTCCCATAGTGCCGTGTCCGGACGGACCGGCAGGCATCAGCATACCACACAATCCCGGAAAAGGCAAATATTAGTTTGCGTTTGTATTCAGCTGCCGATGGCGGCACGGATACCCCCCAGCAACTGCCTTTGGCATTGAGATGCTGGTATTCTTATCCTCTCATAAATCCACAGCAACCGATTTCGGACAATTCATAGAATCCCATTGACTTGTAAAAAGCAATGGTTTTCGGCGTGTGATCCGTTGCCAGCTCAATCTGACGAACATGGCTGTATCGGTTCAGGACGGCTTGTAAGAGCGCAGAGCCGAAGCCTTTTCGCTGATGCTCCGGAAATACCAATATGTCCTGCACAAACACGATGGTATGCCCATCGCCCACGGTGCGAATGATGCCAAGAAGCTGATCGCCCTCATAAGCGGCAAGGGTCAGCATAGAGCCCTCAAAGCCTTTACGCAGTACCTCCGGCTGATCGGTGTAGGCCGTCCAGCCAACACTCGTGTATAAGCGCAGAATCTCTGATTCGTTGTATGTTTTGTATTCTCTGATTTCCATATTAAGTAACCTCCATTCAAATTTTATGGAAACTGTTACTTATCTCTGCGCAATCTCATGGTTTATCCTCCTCACTGCTGCGTTTTGGCGGAACACAGCCTGCCATCACAGCTCCGTCAGCCGGTACACGTCCTCCCGGCGGGCGATTCAGCCCAGATGTGCAAACGCCTTGCCCAAATGGGTATCAAAGCCGAGCGCTTGATACATTCCATCATCGCAGGGGGCGCAGGTGACGGTCAGGCTGGCAAGGGCGTTTTCTTTGCACCATTCTTGCGCCGCTTGTGCCAGTAGCCGGGCGGTGCCTTTTTTGCGGAACACAGGTTCAATGTAAAAGTCATCGAATATCCCGACATCTGTGCAGGTGAAGGTGGAAAAGCACCGGGAAACGCTGCACATCCCCACTGCCCGATCGCCTCGCCTTGCCACAAAGAACGTGATCTTCCCATCCCGGATGGCCTGCGCCAGCTGTTCCTGCTTTTCCTCCGTTGACGGTGCTTCGCCGATCTCCCTGAGAAAGCCGTTTTCCAGTTTTTTCAGCTGCCAGTCCTCCGGGTCGGCGAGAAGCTCCACGGTGATGGGCATATCCTCCTCCGGGGGCAGGAGCATCAGCGGTTCGCCCCATTGGTCCGCGCCGTTTTCGATAAAACCCACCGATTCCCAGAAGCGGCGCCGCCGTTCCTTGCCGCCATAGTTCAGCTCCGCATAACGCGCGCCGTGTTTTTTTGCCCAGTCCAGAAGCGTTCCTGCGCACGCTTTTCCCGTGGCGGCGCCCCGAAACTCCGGGTAGACGCAGAACTCCATGATAAAGCACTTGCCGTCCTCCGTATTGAAGATCACCGGCATAGCAAAGCCGATATCCTGTCCGCCCCGATGGAAGAACAGGAAGAAGCAGCGATCCTGCGGCCTGCCGTTGATCTTCATCATGTGGTCACGATACGCTTGACCAAGGAAATATTCCAGATCTTCCTTGTCGGAGTCTGTGAAAATATCCCGCTTGTGATAGGCGTGTAGCTGCTCCCAGAAGGCAGCAGCGTCGTTTTCCGTGACGGCTTCACGGATGGTGATTTGTTTTTTCATTTTGTTTCCTCCAAAATTTTATTTGGAGGGTTAGGAAGCGTGAACCCTCCATACACGATTCATCTTCATAAAAACCACACCTTTCTTAATTAAATTTGTATGAGACGTCACAGCGTGTTTTCACACGCTGTGCGTGCGCACAGCGCACGGGATTCTTGATTAAATTTTTTAATCAAGAATCAGTATCAGATAGCGGAAAATCTAATGGCGTAAGCCGTGGAGTAAGCTGGCGTAAGGTGGCTTCATTTTTTTGAAAACGAGCCGTGTCCTATGCTGAAACTAATCGCTAAAACAGTATAACACACGGCGTAACGAAACTCAATATTTTCTGTTCAGTTCACAGGCAATTCGGTTTTTCCATTCTAAAAATCTCTCTCGAAGCACTTGAACATCGTGCTCGGAATCCGTATGGAGATAGATATGATTGCGGATAAACAGCGTTTTGATTTCCGCTGCCATTTGCGAAGTATCCGCAGTTCTTTTAATAAGGTAGTAACCCAGCCGGTTACTTTGACATATGTGAGCTTTCACGCTTTGCTCTCTTTTCTCTGTCACGGTTGCTCCGGCAATATCGACCGCACAATGTAATTCAGGGAGGTATGCAACAAGTCGCATTCCAAGCTCCGAGTCGCTATTGCTTTTGACCGTAATGCCGTTCTGTGCTCCATACATCATTAGGTGTGGTTGAGGATTTCGGACGGCTCCTGACGCACAAGCCAGTCCCGATATTTGTCCTGCTCGGCTTGCATTTTCTCGTAAAGTCGAGCGTTGTAATCTGTTTCGTTCATAACGAACACCTCCTTCAAAATAGAAATAGCCGCCTGATTTCTTTTGAAAACCAAGCGGCTATGTACGCTATATTCAGTTCGACAAACTGGAAGTTACCATTTCCCCTTTTTAATCCTACCGCCAATCAGGATAACAGAAAACACAGCGAGCACAATCACAGCGGAAACCCATAAGGGCGAAAGCAGCCATATCCAACTCCACTTGATAACTCCCAACAGCTTAAGTACAATAAAGATAATCGTCAGAACGGATACGATGCCAAGCCCGCCTTGTTTTGTTTTATTATTCATAACAGACCTCCGCAGATGAGAATATGTGGGGTTACGATTTCAAAAATGTCAGGAGAATTATTTGGCAATCAGCCCGTTTTTTCTGAGCAGTATCAGAAAAACATATGCGATTGCAACGCCGATAACGCCGAACACGGCGTCCAGAATGTCGGGGGTATTCCGTATCGGAATAAAACACTCATACCCAATGTTTAATACGCTCATTACCAATGCCGCTGCCGTAATGCCGCTAAACTTTCCGCCAAAGAACAGAACGGTAATTCCGAAAATCAACAGGAGCAGCATACAAAGTGCAAAATTGGTAATATGGTCAAGCAAAAAGTCGGGCAACAGGCGCACATTCGGGACGATATGTTCCAGCCAGCGGCACAGCATAAGAAAGGCGTCGAAAATAATCAGGCACAAATAAATGATAAGATACTTCCTCTTGAAATCAAACTTTGACACTGAACGCCCTCCTTTGCTCTGTTTTTCAAATTCATTATCTTCCGAAAAGCTCCCTTTATTGTTCTGAATCAATGCAATTATATCATATCTTTGTGATTTTTTCTACTGAAAAGTTTGGGGAAAGCAGTTGCGGCACGGGACATTCCCGCACCGCAGACGGATCATCTTTCCGGTTCGTTTTTGCGCTTCGCACTTCTCTGAACCGGAATGGAGAGCAGCTCTCTTGTGCGCTCGACCAGCTGCTTTTCAATGGCTGTCAACCGCTGCTCCGGCAAATTGAGGGACGGATGACGGGTGAACTTGAAGTCCACCATTCGCCGCAGCTGCGCTTTCTGCTTTGCACCCATTACCTCTTTACATACATCCTCATAGGAAATAGGGTGCAGATCGGCGGGATCAATTCATATCGTTATTATCTTTAATGCCTTCGTTCATTTTCTTAATCTTCCTTTTCCACACAGAATACTGAGTTACCCAAGCAGCGAGGAAGATCGCTACGAATATGCCTACATAAGACAGAATTCCAGCGGTCGAATGGGGCATCCAGTTGGCAAAATAAGAGATGGGGAACATAATCACGCAAGCAATTGCGAAGTAAATCCCGCTTTGCTTTGCAAGACTCCACGAATCAATTTCCCAAATAACCGAAGCCATTGCAAAGCCTGTGCCCATTATTCCGCTCAGACCGGTTTGAATGAGAATCGCATTTAATTCGCTCCCCATTTTATTCACAAGCTCTGGATTGACCGGATGGAAGAAGCCATCCCCAATGCAGATTGAGATAATCACCGTAATGACATATCCGATTGCAATGCCAACAGGGAAACCAATTAGTCCTCGTCCAATCAGTTTTTTCTTCATTTCTGCCACCTCACATTCCTAACAGTTGTTTGATTTTGGCGACGGATCGCCGTGAAACATAAGTAACCGTACCGTTTGAAAGCGTAATGCAAATTGTCCCGACAAAGCTCAAATCAAAGCTCTTGACCTTTCTCAGATTGATAATATCCGAGTTTGATATTCGGACAAAAGTCTTGCTGTCAAGCCGTTGTTCCGCCTCGTATAGCCTCAGGCGGAGCGCATACTCGCCGTGATTTGTCTCGGCAAACACCTTACCTGATTCAGCAAAAACACGGTAGATTTCAGACGGTTCCAGAACCTCGACCACATCCTCCCTGAATCCGGCAATGACCTGCGGTTGCTCGTCTGACAGTCTTTTTATGATTGCATTGACTTCATCGGTCATTTTGTCCGTCATCACGATGATTTTTGGCTCTTTGCATTTTTCATCTATCTTGATTTCAATTTGCATCGGTTCACCTCCTCGCTACGGTTACAGTATAGGAAAATCAAGAACCGATTTCTACCGATTCTCGATAGGTGGTTGTTTTAAGAACATAGGTGGTATTTTTCACGGGAATCTCATACCGGTCTGTATGGGCGGCCGATAAGTATCTGCGGTATGGGGATGCTCCCATACCGCAGACGGATCATCCTTATATTCAGTTCGACAAACTGGAATTTATTAGGCAAACAGAATAAGTGCAACACCTGTGATAAGCAGAACTATACCAACAACAAACTCTATCATTCCCACTTTCTTTGCGTATTCTTCTTTCTTCCGACCGGCTTTGAAATCCGCCTCAAAACCGTTGATAAGATTGTATTTCTTTTTAAAGTAAATGAAGTATCCAAACAGAAGGAATGCCAATCCCAGAACTACAGCCAATACCTTTAGGAATATCATATAAACACCTCCACAAAAAATTCCGATTTGTTTGATTCCTTATGCCTTATGCCCGCCGATCTGCGCATTTCGGTCTTTGGCGGTTGC
>OMAO01000463.1_pt1 | contig 22054 bp, 54 predicted proteins | sample 1644641 | NCBI WGS metagenome assembly OMAO01 (sample SAMEA103958120, study PRJEB25191) | human gut metagenome | biome: human-associated habitat [ENVO:00009003]; feature: intestine environment [ENVO:2100002]; material: feces | place: Germany | collected 2013/2015
CACTCCTATCTAAATAACAATTCCAATACTTACTCATAGTCTCTACATATATCCATTACTGTATCTATCACATTTAGTTTAGAATTAATTCCATAACCACTCATTAAGTCAAAAGAACTGTTATCTTTGGTATAAACTAAATCGCAATAATGATGCCATCCATCTTCTTCGTCATAAGCAAAAGTAATTTCAAGATTTATACCATCAACTATTTTGCATTGCCAAGGTCGTTCATCAAAACTTTCGGGTTTATTACCTTCTCCATTCCATAAAGTAGGATTCATATCATTAAAAAAATCATTTACAATTCTCGTGGCTTTTTCTCTTGTCATATTCTAATCCTCCAATCTTCACAATAAATCCTCAGTTCCTTAGATTTTCCAACCCATTCGTCTCTTTTCATTCAAATCTTTATTATATGGACATTCTGGAATTTTGCATTTACCACACCATCCAATATCACTTGCAGATTCACGATCATATGCTTCATCATAATCACAAAGTTCGTGATCTATATTTTTTATTTTTCTGCTCATAATAACAACCTCTCTCTTTTTAAGAAATTATCTTTTCATCCTTACAAAATATATTCTCCTGTTTCTAACGATTGTGGTATTAACTGTACATAATCTGGATGGCTTACAAATTTTACATATTTCAATACATATTCCTCCGCATTGTTAAATTCCTCTTCGCTCATTTCATTCGCATCTTTCAACCCAAGTTTGAATTTTTGTGAGACATTATTTACTGCATCCTCAATTGGATAATATTTTTTACTCATGATATTTCTCCCTTCTTCAAAAGAAACTCTTGTTTAATATATTTTCAATTATTCATATCTGCATCTGATAATTTTTCTAAACCTTCTAAAATCTTTGTAACTTCTTTATCCTGCTCACTCAGGTTGATACCTTCTATGTTACTAAGCCATGTTTTAAAAGGATCTTCGCTATGCAATACTAAATAATATCCAACAATTTCTTCTGTATTTGCATTTTGCTCAAAAGAAATAGTTGCATCGTAACCTGGATCTTCACTGCCGTTTTTAACGGCTTCCATGTAACATTCTTCCCATTTTTTATTGTATTTTGTTTTATAGTATTCTTTATTTTTCATACATATTTCTCCTTACCATTCTTTCAAATCTTCATTTGCCTTATCAATGAGACTAACTGGAATTGCACCAACATCGGTAAAATATCCTTCATTCGTATTGATATGTTCCTCAATATACTTCTCCAGTTCTCTTTTAAAATCATCATCAGTTACATCTGTCAGATCATCGTTCCATGAAAAACTCGCTACATCACAGTAATCATATGGGTAATTATCAACTCCGTAACCATAACCTGTATCAACACCACCAACATAAAGGTCGAACCACAAATGATTTCCCCAATCAATAATATCAAAACAAAGATTACCAACTCTTACAGATCCAACATATTCTCCACTATCTTCTTCCTGTTTGTAACTTCTCTGATTCTTTTTATATTCCTCAAATTCTGGTTGTAAATTCCATTTAAACTTCATATCTCATCACTCCTTACACATATGCTAACAAATTATCTTCTGTTCCGTCTGCAATTTCATAATCCTGCCACCAATCATGTATTGTTTCCTTTATTTCTTCTGGCGGCATTGACTTCCGCAATTCATCAACTTTTGCCTTATATAATTCTGTTTCAAATTCAACAACAACTGCATTCTGTTCTTCTTCAACAACAACTGCATTCTGTTCTTCATTCAAATCGTCATATGATCCACTACTTAATAAAGCTCGTACTGCTTTTTGCATTACTTCTTTAGTATTCATATCTCATCACTCCATTTCTTTTATATATCTTTCCAAAGTCACTCTTGCTGCTTTAAAATACTGGTCAATATTTCCATGAATACTATACCAATTTCCGTGACTTCCACCGTTTGTAGAGTATTCCATTATTAATTTTTCTCCTATGTAGGAATCGGGAATAGGAACAAAATCTTCAAAACACGTTTCTTTTAAATATGCATTTGCAATTTCATAATTCTCTTTTGTTGTCAAATCCAAAATATATGATGTTTCTGTATCAAGACCAATTTCATCACTTAATGCATATGTCGGAATTGACTTACAAATTTCATTAAATTTCTCTCGTAATGTTTTCATGTTTCATCACTCCTTAATTAAAATCAACCATGACAACTTTATGTTCTCTCAATGCATCACAATACCATGCACTACTATCATCACTTGTATATTCTTCCTGTAAGAATTTCAACACTTCATCATCTGTTCTAAAATCTTCAGTCCGCTTTATCAAATCGAACAACCAATCCTTTTCGACTACAACAATTACTTCATCAAAATCGCTTTCTTCCTCTTCATCTGTATCTACGTTATATCCAAAGTAACCATCACAAACACAAAATGAAATTAAATCTCTATGCTTTTCGTAGTCTTGATATTTCGCTTCTGATACTTCCTTTAAAATTCTTTTTCTTACTTTATTCATGTTTCATCACTCCATTCCTTTAATACTTCCACCATCTTATCAATAAGTTTCTGTCTCCATCTATTGTCATTCCAATCAATCTCGTAATGCACATATCTGTCCGAGTCTGTATGCCATTCTCCCTTATTATCTTCATACATAAAATAGATAGCACACATGTTTTCGTTTCCTTCAATACAGTAGTTATATTCTGCGCCGATTTTCCCATTCCATATGTAAGCACATCCCCATTCATCTACTGGATTGATGTCTTTATATGTTTTATTCATATTTACTTCATATTTCATAACAAAACCATCCCCTTTAATCTACTTGAATAGTTAATCTGATCTGCTTACCGCCAACACAATCAATTATAATTCCGTTATCTACTGTTACTAAGTTATCTTTGAATACTCTAACTCTTTCAATTTCAGGTGCATCACCAGTTTCCATTCTGTCATTGAAGAAATCGTACAGCTCGTTTTCAACAGATTCTTTTGTAACCACCTTTTCAATCTCAAATCCAGCGTGACAAAATCCTGTCTCGTCTGATAACCAATCTGAAATCTCTTCAAGTGCGTATCCTTTATCTTTCTTGTGCATTTCCTCTAATTCATCAGGGATAATCATTTCCGTTGGAAGTTCATTAAATATTTCCCTATCTCCATCTGTATCCCATTTAATATTTATTGCTTTTAACATATAAATCACTCTCCAATCTCAAATAATTCGTTACCTGAAAAATCGTTCATATCTTGTAACACTGCATGAGCAAACCTCTCTGCGTAGTCATACCACAATGTATCTTGCAATATTTCAGGATCATTAATGCTTTCAAGTCCGTAATCCTTAACAAATTTCTTCATAATGCTTTTCATTCTGTATTCATAATTCTCTTCTATTGTTGGAATATGCATAATCATCAACCGTCCTTTCTTAACTTTCCGTATCTGCTAATACATAATCTTCATTATTACAGAAGAAACTATCTGAAACTTCTTCGTTGTCTTTATCTTCCCATGATAATGTCTCCTCGTCACATTCAGGACATTTATTTGTGCCAATATTTACTAACATTGTTCTGCCACAATTACAACAAGTAACAAAGTCTCCAAAATCTATGCTTGTGTTATTGCTTGTTCTTCTGTCCAAGACTACTGTTTTAATAAGTTTTACCATAATAATTTACCTTTCTTTACATTTGAAATTGCTATTTACTATGCTTCTAAGTCTGCATTCGTTAATCCATCATTTCTTTCAATTTCCTGTACCTGTTTATCAGTTAATCCAAACACTTCAATCAACACATAGCTCATTTCAAGTAATGCTCCATGATTATCAGTATTAAATTCATTATCTCTTACCTTTTTATTCATTCTTGCATATCTAATCTGATATGCAATTCTCATTTTTTCCCATTCTTCCTGTACAGCGTTCATCATTTCACCTCCACTAAGTTATTCTCTTTAATCAATCGTAGCTGCACCATCTTATTCAAATCCTTATTTACCGTAATCTGATTCTTTCCATTTCCATAAATAAAATGACTACCACGACTTCTAATTTCGTGATAGCCATTTGCCTTAAGAATCGGTTCAAACTCTCTTAATTTTTTTGGTTTATGTTTGCACATTTTAATCACTCCAATCTTCTAATAACTCATACACTTCGTCTTTATTGTCATATACGTACTGATTAAAGGCTTCGTAATCTCCATCTTTATCAGGAAATTCTTCAATAAATCTTTCCCACATTGCATCTGACACCACATTTTCATTGAATAATTTTCCCTTGTATTCAAGTTCTGCGTCTGCCCATTCTCCGTGTGAAATATATCCAATATCTTTAATTCCGCAATAGTTTGGATATTCTTTCATCGGGAAGCTTGCTACACCATCTTTTACTACAAAATCTCTTTCTATTGTGCTTGTCATCTTCTCACCTCTTTAATTTCGATAAATACAAAAACATTACTATTACCATTTCTTTCCATTTTATGTTATAATTCATATAAGGAGCAGAGGACTTACACGGCTGCGTTACCAGCCGATGCCTCCAACTGTTAGTAGTTTTCTCTTATGTATTCCCAAGCTTCTTCCTCGGTCGGAAAGGCACAATCACAACCTGGGACATAAAAATCGCCATACATTTTGTAAGGTTTAATCACTCTAACACCTCCTTTTATGTATCTATAGAAAAAGCAGAGATAGTGGGGATCTCTGCTTTAACTATCCTATTAAGTTATTCTCTTCGGTTACTCTATTTCAATCACTCTCCCTTACAATTTTTTAAATAATCAGCTTTCTGTTTTTTATATTCTGCTTCAATTTTATCTAGTCTTTTCTGTTCTTCATCGCACTCTTCTTGTGATTCAAATACATCATAGTAATGTGTATCTCCATCCCAACGACATCGCACAATTTTATCTTTCTCTTCATCCGTTAATTGATATACTCTGTACATTCTAATCACTCTCCTTTATACATCTAGCAATTAAGTCAATTATCAACCTTCTATTTTTATATGTTCTCTGTTTCCGTGTCTTTTTATTGATAACTGTTACACTAAAACGCTTTTCTAAAATTCCTTTATTTAATATCACCTGCATTTCAGGGGTATCTTTTAGTAACATTGTTTCCATTTAATCACTCTCCAATTTCTACAATATCAAATACTTCCCATTCATTACCTGTATCAATTGTGTTGATGCAAATGTCTTCATCTATTAATTCATAATTATCAACCAGTTCTTGAATTTCCTTTTTCATTGTTCTTTCACATTCTTCATATGTGCCTTGATACCTAATTTCAAAATCAACACCTTCATATCCATGATGCCATATAAGAAGATGAGTTCCGCATTCAGGACAAATCTGTTTAATTTCTGTTACATAGAATGAATCTTCGTATCTTGCAGTTATTCTAAAACCTTCATCTTCAATTTCTATATCACAATTACTTTTCCAATCTTTACATGACCTAATAGCTGCTTGCTTTGCTTCTTCGTAAGTTTTGAAGAATTTATGTTCCGCATATGCATAATCCTCATCATTTAATTCACATAATAAATATAATTTACTCATGCTAATCACTCTCCCTTCAGATTAGGACACAAACCAAGTCCACCATCAATCTCAGGCACTCTTCTATACGCTCCTCTGTGTGGACATTCTTCTTTTTTACATTCAGTACAATCGCATTTCTGATATTCCTCATAACTCATTTTCCAGTTTGTCTCTGCAAATCTTTCTCTTGTCATCATAAATCCTACACCTCCAATACTTTCTGTACTTTTTCATTAAATTCCCCATACATTGATTTCCATTCCTTAATAATCTCCTCTGTTGGTTCACCAATAAGATTGTATCTTTCCTGTCTGTAATGCTCTGGGTTATCAGTATGAACTTCTTCCACATATACCGCATTTCCCATTTTACTTGCATCACATCCAAAACCACTTAATGCAAGTACAATCTGATACTTTGCCTCTCTAAATTCTGGTTTAAAAAAATCTGGTTTAATTACTACTAACTTGCCTTCAATGTTGTCACTTAATGGTTTACATTCGCTTTTATCAATTATTGTTTTCATATTTTGTACCTCACTTTCTTTTCAAGAAACAGTTCTTTCCTTCGAAATTTATGCTACCTCTTTTATTTCCTTTACTGACTCTTTCCAACAACTATCAATAAGTCCATAAACTTCATCAATGTCATATCCACGCATTTTACATCCCTCGACACAAAAGATTGCATATTTAATAGGTAGTTTCACATCTTTATCCAACTCTATTTCTAATACAGAACCACCGCCAGACCAAGGATCATATAATCCGCACATAGTTTCCTTTCCAAGAACCATATAAGATTTTGAATTTTCATTCTTTCGTGGATCATATTTTCCTTTTTCGTCATACTCTTTATTCTGTAATTCAATTAAATCAAATAAATCAAATAACGGCATTTTTACAAGAAAAGTTACAGTTGCCATATGTGATGGAAGATTTTCAAATTCCTGTATGCAGCTTTCAATAAATTTGTCTTTATTTTTATCTCTATCTACATAATATCCGTCATCCCTATGTACTTGTTTACATGCCTTTCTTAATGCAGTTGCTTTACCTTGCGTCTTTGCTAACCATAGCATAGATGATTCTTTGTCAATACTTCCATCTCCTGAATTTCCATACCAATTCAGTACATTATCGCAAACGCAATCGTAATTCCAATTACCACAATCCACCATGATATTTACTTTGACTTCATTATTGAAATCCTCTGCGTTGTAATAAAAATATGTATTTTCTTTTACATACTCCCATATCTCATCAAAATTATCTGTAAAATACTCTTCCTCTTCATCTGTCAGTTCTTTACGAATATCCTTTTCAAGCTCATCTTCTCCGTACTCAATCGCATAATCAATAGCCCAATCAGCTAATTCATCATTAAATGCCTCCCTTGGATTATCATGTTCAAATATCTCTTTTAAGAAACTATCAGAAAGTTCTCTTTCTCTATAGTCAGTATAAATTTCAATGCCACCATCTTCATTTATACCCCACATTTTCTTTAATATTTCATCTATTCTGGTTTTTAATATTTCCATTGTCATATCAATCAACCTCACTTTCTATGCTATCTTTTCCCATTCAATATGTGTATCTTTTCTATGTGCCTCCCTTGATACAACAAGAATTTCTCCCTTGTAATATCTAAACATAGTGTCATCTAAATGTGGTCTTGCTAGAATCTTCTGCCTAATATTTTCAATTTCTTTTCCACCATGTTCAGCTTCATATTTCTCTAATACCCATTCTAAATCCTCATAAAAATCTAACAATGCACATTCAACTGCTTTTCTGTGTCTGATTTCCTTAATCTCATTCATTCGCTTTTCAGCTTCGTCATAACTTTCAAACACTTCATTTGGATATCTGTCATTATGCCTTCCATAACACTGTGTCCATGCAGGATATTTCTTTACAAGCCTATATGTATTGTGATCAAATTCAGGTTCAATAATCGGTTCTACATCTTTCATTTTTACAAGATAACCATTATCAAATAACCACTGAATATCTGAAGGATTTTTGATGTATCTGCCTTTCATTGCAGCATTGATTTTCTCTTTCTTTTCAAGATCCTCTGTAACCGTGTATAAATCTGTGCTATAAGTCCATCCTTTAGGAACTTTTTTAAATTCCGTTTCAGACTGGAAATCATCAAATGGAACTCCGTTTATTAGTCTGATTTCTGGTACTTTCAACCGTGATACTTGGTGGGTACACATTGTTTTATACTCATATATTCCATATGATACATGCATTCCAAACTGACTATCTTCAATGTAATAACAAACCTGATTCTGTTTCATTTCGCTTACCTCCTACAATAATTCGTTTACATGTTTCTTTAACCATGTATATGCCTTTACCATTGAATCAAATGGTTCAATTCCAATCCACATAAGAACACCATCTCCAACAACTGCTGTTGTCTTTAAACAATATTCTTCTTTATTAATCTCCCATTTCCCATTATGTCGCTTTTCCACAACATATTTACCTATCCGTGGCGCAATCTTCCCAAAACAATTCCGTGTAATCATCCTTCTGTTCTCCTTTCTACGTAATATCTCACTTTTCCATGTTTTTCATCTTCCATCCATTCGCCATTTTCAAATATATCTCGTAAACATTTATTAGCTTCGCATTCTGTATTAAAGCAAAAACAATCTTCTTTCTCTGACAAATCTGTGCTTAAATAATCGGGAAGTCCATAATATTTCCGTACAATCACGTAATATTCTTTGCTCATTTCATTCTCCTTCCTAATAAATAAGACAGACACATTTGTTTGCGTCTGCCTTATTATTCTCTGTATTATTGCACTAAAAAAGCAGATAGCTTTTTAACTATCTGCCTTGCTGTTATAATCTTCTAAAAGTTTCTTCTGTTTGTTTTCCTTCAAGGCTCAATCCAATTGCTACACTTTCAATAATTTTTTCCTTAATACAATCTCTTGTAATAATTTTCAATGCATTGCCCTTTGCCTTGGGAATCTTTGTATAATCTAAAGTAAATTTAAATCCCTTTGGATACCCCTTAATTTTATCAAAAGCTTCTTTATATCCATCCGTTTCTCTAAATTCTTGTACAGTCATCTTTTACCTCCGTTTATCATTTCTTTTTTTACTATATCACTATGCACACTCTAATTAAATTACAATTTCCTGCTAATCTTCAAGTGTCCAATTACCAACTTTATTTCCATTGATGTCCATTATGTAACCTTCATCATATCCATTTGTAATTTTTCTGCAAATGTCCATGAGGTTTCTCTGCAACTCATATCTGCCTTCAGTTGTAAGTACATCATCTTCGCTATAAGCTGCACCACCTGTTTTAATTTCAATTTTCAACATAACATTCTACCTCCTATACCCATGCTGGCTTTACTTTAGTTTCTGGTAAACTTTCTAGCCACTCAATTATATCCTGTGGTACTTCTTCCATCTTCCAAGCAGTTCCGTATTTATAGCCGCACACTGGACATTCTCTACCAATAAAACCGAGTTTGTGATCTTTATATGAAATCCAACCTCTTGTCTTATATTCTGTATTTGAATGTCCTAAACAATCTTTCTCTTTTAATTCATATGCATTTTTATATAAATTTCCATATTTTTCAAAGATATCTTCATCATTGTAAACATCAATAGAATATTCCATATTTGCATATACGGTTTCTTCTTTTGTCGGATAAAAAGGTTCTCCATTTTTTAAACATTCCAATGCTCTTTTCTTTGCGTTATCTTTTTTCTGACAAGCTTCTTTTGTTAAAGTCCATTTCTCAATTTTAACTTTATCCTGAGTGTGTTCTGTCCATCCAAGTTCTCTCATGTGTTCACAATAAGGACGCATATCATTCAAATGCCATCTATCCCAAATATCACATAATTTGTTAAGCATTTCCGTTGTCCATTCATCTGTTGGTGAACCATTTCTAATTTCATCTACACACTGACCAGCAGAGCCAAGGCAATCTCCGTTTGATAATGGCGCAACTACACCACACATACTTAATTTTGAATCTTTATATTCAATTTCTACAAATGCATTTCTATCAACTTCGTATCCTGTTCTTGTGTAAACCTTACATTTACATGGGTTAATGATTTTATACATAATTACGCCTCCTTGATTTCTTTTCTAATTTGTTCTTCACTTCTAATTCCAAGCCATTCATATACCTGTTCAGAATCGAACCACAGTAAATTATTAAGCTGCGTTTCTGTCATTCCATCAGGATATAAATCTTCAAGAATGTTTTTTAACTCTTCACATTTACCTTCTCTCTGTATTCTGTCAAGTGTATCTACTGCACCACTCCACGCATTGAAACTGTTTAAATCTAAATCATATGTAATTGTCATACTACATCAGCTCCTTTCTAATATATTCTGCAATCCAGTCTTCCCAATCAACATTTAATCTACATTCAATTTCATCCATCTGCTTTTCAATTTCTTCTTCGTTTATCCTCTTAAGATGGTATTTATCCCACAACTCATGAAGTTCATCATATGCCTTTTTGTCAACATATTTTTCTATTCCATCTTTTCTTGTGTCGTGTTGTCCACATGAGCCACTTTCAAAATACCAATGTTCAATACTTCCATATTCATTTCTAACTTCATATTCTTTAGGAAATAATGAACAATCAAGTGCATCTCTAGGATCGTCACACTCTTCTGCAAGCTCTCTTGGTAAATCCTGTGGAGAACAATGGTGTTTTCTGCACTGTTCCAAGACAAAATCAGCACCAAAACATTTTTCGTCTGCATAATCATCAAAATATTCTTCAAGGTCTAAATTATCTCCGTTAAATGGTCTAACCGTATCGAAACTTGCACTAAATTCTGGATATCCATTTCTATGTGTAATTTCCATTTCTCCGAATACAATTTCTTTGTTAATGTCAACACCTAATAAAACCTTTTTCCGTAAATCACGCATAATAATTTCCTCCTTACTTTCTAATCTCTTTTAACATATTTTCCTTGCACAACATTAAATTCTCTTTCATCTCTTCAATTCGCATATCAAGAAAATCATTTAACTCTTTATCAAATTGTGCTTCTGTAACATTGTGACCACAATTTGCAACTACTACATCCATGATTTCTCTATATGTAAAACCATTGAATACCATATCATTTTCATGTATAGGTGAGTTATATTCAAACTCTTTTCCATTCCGTGAATCCGTTTCAGGATCATATAACCATTTGCTCATAATCGTTTCCTCGCTTTCTTGTAATAAAATAGGCAGCTAGGTATTTATTCTCCTAACTGCCTTTGCGGTTACTTGTTATTCTGTTCTTCCTTTTTCTTTCCTCTTTCTCTAATATGCTCACACATTTCATCCGAAACGCCATACTGTTTTAACTGTTTTGCAAAGCGTTCATAAAATGGTAAGTCTTTCCACCGTGGTTTTCCTTTAGCCATTTTTCTCATCCTTTCCATAGTTTACACTCATTGGATGCCAACTCATATCTAATGCAAAATCATATTCCAGACATTCAACAATTTCATCTTCATTAAATGAAAGTGCTTTCATTTCTCTCAAGATAATTCTCTCAAAATCATCTTTGTCATTAATTACCCCCATAAGATAATTGATAAGATATTTGAGCTTCTTACCATGCTTTCTATAATCTTGCAACTGTTTCCGTACATTTTTTGTTACCATTTCGCTTCACTCCTTATCTAATTTCTTCAAAAGGTTTTGTATTTTTGATTCGTTCATCATAAAACAATGTATATCCGTTATAATAAAATCTTTCTCTTTCATCTGGCTTTGTCCATATAATTGTTTCCTGTTTTAAACCATCACAAGGAGAAGTTTTAATATCTGCCATCGTTACTCCATTCGATTCATAAATCCGTACTGCTATTGCATAAGGCTTGTTTTCCATTGATTTTTACCTCCAATCATACCAAGAAAGCTTAGTTTACTGTGCTTTATTCTTCTTTAAAATTAATATCATCAATCTCAAAATCATCCGAGTATGGAATATATTCTACATTAGTAGCAACAGGAATTTCATCAATGTGTTCCTGTGCATATTTACAAGCAATTTCCAACTGTTCTTCCTCTGTTTTGCCTTCTAATAATTCCATAGGAATATCAATTCCTGTATCTCCTACATACGTATAAGCCATACCAATGTGCAATCTTTTTGTTTTCTTTGTATCTGCCATAATGGTTTCCTCCAGTAATACTATAAAATCTTAGTTTCAAAGCTATTCATCTTTTAGTATATTCTGCAAAGCAATTATAGTTCTTAACGCTTTCATTGCCTCATTAAGTTCTAATCGTCCAACTTTAATATCTGTAGAATTAGCTAATGCCTCTTGCTTTGCCTTCTGTAACTTTTTTAATGCTTTCTCTTTATTCATTGTTTTCTTTCCTTTCTTTTGAAATGCGAATTTATTTGCCTTATCTAAACACATCAATACAGGATAATGGTACACTTAATTCACTTGCTAATTTCTTTCGTGCATCAAATTCGCTTTCAGCTTCTACTTCATAGCTTTTCATTGTTACTGTACAAAATAATTTCCATTTCATCATAATTACCTTCCTTTCTAAAGAAACACGCATTTCTACACTTCTATTCTTCCATATTTTTCAAGTTCTTTAAAATCTGAAAATAAGAAGACATCATCAACTGTAATTCTTATTCTGTTTCTCTCTTTATCAACTGCAATCGGATAAACTCTATTTGCGTATAATGCACTTCCGTCAATTCCGCAAGTCTCTTTGCAATAGAATTTTCCAAAACTAGGCATCAATTCACCCAATGTCATTTTTATCATTCCTCCTTATGAAATATCTATTTACTCTTCTATACTATTTGCGCCATCTGCAAATCCGTCATCATAACCCTTGTTATACATAGGATTCTCAAATTTAGTATTTGTAATAGGCGAATCTTCTTCAATGCCAAAGAAAGATTTCTCTTCCTCTGTCATCTCGCAGCACTCATCAAAATATTCCATTGCACTTTCCCTATCATCAGAGATAAGTCCGTCTTTAAAGAGTGTTGCAAGCTCCTCAAGTCTGCAACGTGGAATAAAATCTGGTTCTGTTCTACTTCTGAAACAATCTAAAGCATTCTGCAAATACCCTGCTTTTCGCGTTGTATCATTCCAATATGTGAAATAAATTCCGTGTGTCCACTGTTCATCTTCTGGCTGTGTTGGATCGTAGTCACTTACAACCGCATACTGTGTATCACTTTCGCTTTGCAGTAAGGCATAATTATCTTTCCGTAATAACTCTGTCCATTTCATAATATTATCTCCTTAATCCGTGTTCTCTTATCAGTCTTCGTGCAATTCCTCCGTTTATGTCTCCATGCACAGGAATTGCTATACTATCTGTAATTGTCTTTTCCCAGACTTCATGACCGCCTTTTGAACGGTCATATTTGAAGCCATTTGCCTTTAGAATGTCTGTAAAATCTTTGTATGGGACTGGTGGTAGTCGTCCTGACATAATATCACTCCTTCCTTATTATATATTCTCTACATTACATTCGACTTTCGGGCAGTTCTCTTCTCTGTCTTAAATGGGCTTTCCATTTCGTAACGGACAATATCTGATAAGTAATCAAACACTGCACACTGTTCAAGATTCATAATATTTTCAACGAAAAATTCCGTTCCCATGCATTTTTCTTTTAAGATATTTTCCATCTGCTCTGTTCTGCCTTCATAGTATGCATACATAGAGTGCATTACCCTGATATACTTCGCTGTATATGCTTTTCCATTATATGTATCCGCATAACCATTCCACTGTAAATCTGTAATTAAGGTAATAATTTTATCAAGCAATTCCGTTCCGTTTTTGCGAATTGACTTAATACCATCTTTGATTGGCGTAAAAATACCAATCTGGTTTTCAATTGGATCTCCCTTTACAGCTACATTGTGGTTATTGCAGATTTCTTTTAACTGGATGTAATTTGTGTCTCCGATTGCCACCGCAGCTCTGTAATAATCAACCTGTGACATTTTGCGTCTGTCTATACCCTGTCCAAGAAATAATTTGATTGCGTCTTTTTCAGAACATTCAATAATTTCACATATAACTGATTCAATTTTGACTTTAAATGCACCATAAATTCTATGCATACCGTCTACACACAAAATTATTCCATTAACGTACAACAGTTTCGGTACTTCCCATTTATATTTGTTGTACTTAGTTCCAATTTCCGTTGCGGCAACTACATCACACATTCTCTGCCATGTTGGAATATGTACATACAAGGGATTAATATTTACAAGTATCTTGTCACCAAATCGTGAATTTACTTTTGCATTCTCAACAATCTGTTTAATTGTGATTGTTTCAACCTTTCCTGTAAATTCTTCCTTATTCCGTGCTTCCTGCATTTCCCTTTCGATTACTGATGGCTCTACTTTTCTTGAATAACACATAAATTTCACCTTTTTATTTAACCTTTCTTTAAATAATTTGTTGTAATAAAATAGCGACTACATTATTTTGTAGTCGCTTTGTTTGCTTTCTGTTCTGTTTTTGTCTGTCTGCCTTTACACGATTCTGTCCGTGTGTTTTCTCCGCATGTCTTGAAATATACACAATTTCTACATGGATATTTTACTGACATAATATCACCTCCTCTATAAATTTTATGAATAACGGATCTGTATCGGTGTAGTCCTCCCAATCAAGGTCAAGAATTAATTCAATTACAAACGGCTTTAACCACTTGATGACCTCATCATTTCCCTCACTCCAATCTTCTATGAGATTGTGCATAAGGGAATAGATAGATGGAAGAATTGAGTTTTCCCTTGATTCCACATAATCGTGGTAGAGATCTTCTGCCTGTTTATCTAATTCTTCTGTGGTAAAATTACCACGATTCCAATTTACGTTTGCGTATTCCGCAATGTTGCGGAAATCCTCCTTTGATATGTTTAAGTTCATCATTATTCCACCCACCTTTCTTTTGATGTAAACAAGTATATTCCGACTGGAACGCTGAATATGGCAAATGTAATTGCCCTTGTCGGTATTATTGAAGCTATGCCGGCAAGTACAAATATGACACCCACCAGTCTCTGTATTATTTTCTGTTTTGTTGTCATAATGTTTCCTTTCTGGCAGTTGCCATAATCCGTTCAATGTCGGACTCCTTTGTGGCTGCCTTTAATCTCTCAATTATGTACGGCTTATAGCCAAGGTCTTTGGCTGCCGTAATTGCTTTCCTTTTGTAATCGTATGTTTCTTTTGGCATGTGTAATATCCTCCTTTTGTTTTTCTGTTTATATATTCTCTTAAATGTCCGCGAGAAATTTGTTATGTGATTTCATCGCAGATAGCAAAGAAAAGTCATAGGTCGAACGGATTAATTCTCCGTATTTGCCTATGACTTCCGTTTCGTAGCCATTATTTGACGGGTACGTTGATACGGTGTACCCGTGTTTTACCGTGCGTTTCACTGTGGGTTTGCCTCCTTCTATATAAAAGCACTTGATATATTGACCTTCCTTTTATATAATTGAATATATATAAGGAGGTATTTTTTTATGGATAAAATTAAAACAAGCGAACTGATTTCCAAATTAGCTTTAGCTTCCGAAGAAGCCTGTAAGTGTGAAGACATCAATTTTAAATTTGCATTTCATGACGCAATTAAAAAAGACATGAATGACACAATTACAGTTGCAGAAGCTGTAAAACTTTTGCGCGCTATTAGTGACTTTGATCGTTTCTCTTCTATTCGTGCAATTTGTAAAGTATTGCAGGAACTAGATATTGTTGAAGATGATGTTAATGTGTTTAGTAACGAAGAATTTAAAAATGCCTTAACTAAAACATATTTAAACAGATAAGAAACAGACTGCCTTAATCGGCAGTCTTTTCTCTTGTTATGCCTGTATAATCAAGTGTCTTTTTAATGTCGGCATGTGAGAAATGGTCAAGAACATTTTCAAGTTCTTTTTCTGTTTCTGCCTGAGCAACATAAGAACCATTGATGTAAGCCATTGTGCTACCTTCTGCGTTGGTGATACCGAAAGTTTCTCCATTTTTGTTTGTGTACTGATACATTTCTGTTACCTCCTCCTTAATTTGGGTATAAAAATAGCACCTAGTAGTTTGACTACGTGGGTGCTTTTGGGTTGCGTTGGTTATATTTGACGCATTATTTGCTTTGTAATTGCTTTTTCTTTGCTTCAAGCTCTGCTATTTGTGCTTCGATTGAGGCAATTTCTGCATTTGCCTTATTGTATTCTTCATCTGGTATCCATTCCATTATTTCGCTTGGTTGGACTTTAAGGTATTCACAGACTTTATCTATATTATCCGTGTTCATAGTTCTATTATGTGAAAATTTTGCAGGTGTATTTACACTCAATCCACCATTACACAAATCTTTCCATTGCATATTTCTTTCTTGCAAAATATTTGCAAGTTTATTATAAACAATCATAATTTTGCCTCCTTTATCACCTCCAATTTTATCACATATTTTTGTGATTATCAATTACATTTTATTTTTTTATAACTAATTCTTCGCAATCATCAATTAAAGCTTTAATTGCTTTAAATTGTATTTCAATAAGTTCATCAGTTTCCAGTTTTCCTTCAGAAATTTCTACCAAATCTCTATTAATCGCCTTAATATTCGCATCAAATTTTTTCTTATTTCTACTTTTCATAAAATTGTACCTCCGTTTTCTTAATTATAACATCTTCTAAAATCATGTAAAGGATTACTTGAGCATTCGTAGTCTGTGATACTTTCATCATAAATGCGTGATCCATCTCCACCTCCTTTGTGTTTACGTTCATGACGCATCATATTTTCGTATTTGTGGAAATCGTGACTTTTCTTCTGCTGATACTTACGGTAATAATCCCACATCATTTCTGTATATTCATTCTTTGCATATGTACGAAACCATTTCTTTTCGGTTGGCAACCATACAATCAATTCTAATTTGCGTTTGCGTGAATGGTTGAATTTATCACATACAAGTATCATTTTGTTGTCAAGTTGCAGAATGATAGAGTTCATACGAAACTCCTTGTTATGTAGAACTTCTGTATTAAGTGCTTTATAAATTTGCATAGTTATTTTGCCTCCTTAATCTTCTATGATTCCGTTTTCTGTGAGCCAATCGCATAAATATTCAAATGGTTTTATCCCACCGTGTGAAAAATCCATAGAATTATAGTGTGCTTCTACCTCTGCATATTTATCAGGGAAAACACGCTTAATTCCAGATAAAAGCATAGCTCCCCAATTACCACCGCAAGCGGTGCAATTTTTCATAAACTCTGACATTTTCATTTTCGTTTCCTCCTAAATCCAGTTATAACTTGCGACTATTTCTTTACACGCATAGAATAATTGCGTGTTATTGTCGCCTTTGTCCTTGTTTGTAAAATAATCGTATAATCTTACAAACACCAGTTTATCTGCATATTCTGCCGAAAATCCAGCAAATTTTACTAAAAGCTGGTAAAGGGTATAGGCAGACAAGCCCTTAAAATTGCGTGAAATCCACGCATTAAAAGCTTTTTTGAACATATTAGTTCACCTCCTTATCCTTAAAAACTCCAACTATGCTTGCGCATATCAGGCATAGCGGTTACGGGTATAGAGTTTCCCCAACAATCATCGATCACGCCCTCAATCGGGCATCCAAACTCATTAGCAGAATTTGAGAGTTCGACAAGTTGAACGGTTACGGACGCAACCTCATCTCCGAACAACTCCGAGTTGCTAGTGAGCTTATTTGCAAGCTCGTTTATTTTTGATTTTGTGAATTTTAACATAATAGTATCCTCCTTTAATAAAATGTATACTATAAAAAGGGCAAAGTTTAAGCCTTGCCCTCTCTAACTATACATTTATGGTTGCATTATGCGAAGTAATGCTTAATCACTATATTACTGATAGTGCTTGCAAGTCCTGAATAGTCGTAGGTTGTTTCCTGCGTTTTCTTATTCTTCTTAGCCTTTACAAGTGTGTTAATCTGACGCTTTTTAAATGATACATTGCCGTCATCGTCGGTATCAAACTTGTTAGAGAATCCACGCACATAGCAATCATTAAGTAATTTCTTATCTCCTGCTGTCAGCTTTACACGGGTTTTATCCGTGTACGGAGTTTCAAAAGGCAAGCTAAAAGTTGTCTTGATGATTGTTTCAAGTTCCTGCGAAGCCTTATTATAAGCATCTTTTACCTCTTTACTCATAACAATATTACCATTTTCTCCTGCTTTACTTGTAATATGAATAGCTTCAAGTGCTTCATAGAGTGCAGGAGACTGAAAAGCAGGGATAATTGCATACTTTACAAGTTTAGAATTATCCCATGTTGCAAGTACCCTGAGGACTGTACGGACTACATCCTTAGAGTTACCAAAATGATCCTTGTTTTTCTCAGACATAGCAGAAATAACTTTGTTGTAAATGTCGAGAGTCTGAGCCTGCGACTCTTCACATTTAGACCGTTCATCTTTTCTAGTTTCAATGTCAGCATTTATACCATCAAGTTTACGGGTTTTTGAGTATGCGTCATCATCCCCGTTGTCGTCAATATCTTTTTTCAAAGATGAAGCCTGCTTCTCAAGCCTCTCAATAGAATCATTGAGAGACTCTATGTTCATATTTGCTAATTCGTGAGAAATTGCCTGCTGAAACTCTTCTTTAAGTTCCGGCGTGATTGTAGCATTGTAGAAATTGATTGATAAAGTTGTCATAATTACTCCTTCTCCGACTTAACGCAATCGGTGCATATAATATTTTTATATTTGTAGTGTTATGCACACTATAAAAGGCTAGAGCTAGAGCCAGTGCTACAATGACGCAAACTATCTATTATTTGATTATTTATACCTAAAAAGTAGGTGCTTTATAGTGCGTTACAATGTTTTCTAGATAGACTTCTAGCCTTCTAACTATGTATAACTAATTAATAGCCGTATAAGGGAGCTAATCAACTTTATAAATATTTTTATAATGCAGGCATTACCCTGCTAAAATAAAAATAATCGGAGGTGTTACCCTTTACCCGATTAAAATTGAATAACTATTATATTTTTATTTGTCAATCTTCCCTGCTGATTGTAACCGTGCTATTATCGGTTAAATTTTTAACTTATGTGAGTTTTTCAACTCCTGCCGTTGCTAATCTCATTATTGCCCACACCTAGAATATAGACTAGAGATTAAGCCCGTCCGCGTATAGCTTTTTTGCTATCTTCCTGCCGTGTGGCAGGGTGGGAACATATCATTTTTAATATGATATAAGGATTGCTAATCCTAGGACTATCAATTTATTTCAAAATTGAGTTGTTGCCGTTTCCATAGGTTTTTGCGGGATAAACCTTATAACCTCTTTTATTCAATTTGTATAACGGAAACTCAATGAGATAACACGTTAGAATTTTATAGCCTGCTATAGTCTTTTTTTAAAAAGTCTAGGACTATTTAAAAGTACCTATAAAAGAATATAAAATTGTTTTTTCCTAGGGATTGTAATTAATAACTAGAATTGATATAATAGACTTGCTACGGTGCTAGATATATCTATCTAGTTATCAATGGGCTTTACTTATTAGATTTATACTCTTCTAAGTATGCTATAACATCTTCTAAGTCTGTTATAGCCTGCTCAATATTACCATTGAGCAGAAGCCCTATTACAACCATTAATTTTGAAATTATGTAATTTTCAATAGGTATTACCTCCTTACTTGTTGGATTGATTGTATTGTATCACTAGAATTAGTGATTGTCAATACATAAATCAAATATTTTTGTGATTTATTTCAATCACTGTTTTATTTGATTGACTATATACTATCACTAGAATTAGTGATTGTCAACAACTTTTTTCATTTTTTTTCGATATTTTTTTATTTTATCACATATTATACACTATCAAAAAATCGGTTCGGCTGCCGTAGTATATATCTTATTTTATACTTCACGGAAAAAAAGAGAAATACCGTATTTATGCCGAACATATGTTCGAGGGGGGATCAAAAACCAAACGTTTGTTCGATTTTTGACTGTCCGACAATAGCTGGTTCATCCACACACCAACTTAAAAATCCATCACCTTCAAAAATCCCCTTTAAAATCAAGCCAAATCTCCCATCTTCCCCCTTTCAGCCCTTTATCGTGCCCCATATCGTAAAACCCTTATAATTCCGCACTTTCACCCATCCCAAACCTTATTTTTAAAATCTAAAAAATCAAAAAATTGTCTCTCAAAATTAAAAATTTCCTTATAAAACGCCCATTTCACCGATATCATTTGCAGCCATATAGTCATCCTTATTTCTTTCTCAGGATGAATATAGGGGGTGCTTAAAAACCAAACACAAAATAACTCTCAAAAGAGAGAATATTCCTATAAGAAAACAAAAAAAATAATTTACTCAAGGAAGGAAAATATAATGAAAATTATCAGATATTCTTCACAGGCTTTTACACCACAAAAACAAACTTATCATCTTAAAAAATTCAGTTTCTGGTTTACTCTTAACCCAAAAGATTATTTTGAAGCAGATACAATACGGCAATTAAAACAACAGCATACCAATTTTTATAACCAACATAAAAAAGATTTACAAGAAGGATTATGGGTCTTTATAGATGGTCATAAAAATAATCAATATAGTAAAAATAGTAATTTGGCATTATACGCTGTGTGGAAAGCAAATACATATACCATTACCTATAACGCCAATGGTGGTTCTGGTGCGCCCCCTTCGGGTACAAAAACATATAATGTAACTTATACATTATCTACTACCAAACCTACTAGGGCAGGTTATACGTTCCAAGGTTGGAATACAAATAAAAATGCAACTACGGCAAATTATGCTCCAGGTGGAAAATATACTTCCAACGCCTCTGTTACGTTGTACGCAATCTGGAAAAATAATTATACTAAACCACAAATAACATCATATTCTGTATGTAGATGTGATGCAGATGGGAAAGTAAATGAAATCGGGGCATGTATTTTAGCACATATTAGATGGTCAACATTCAACAAAGTTACTTCTATTAAATTCACAATATTATACGGAACAACTACTGTTTCAACACATTCTTTAACTCCTGCTTCCGATAAATCTGGTGATCAAACTATTACGATTGGCTCAGACCTTGACTCTAATAAAACCTATAAGGTTATGGCGACAGTTACTGATAGTGGTGGAACGACATCTATTACTCGCCCAGTTTCTGCTTATCAATTTACTTTAGATTTATTAAGTGGTGGAAAAGGTATTGCTTTCGGAAAAGCTGCCGAAACTGAAGGATACGCAGATTTTGGTTTTAAAAGTAAATTCAGAAAAGATTTGGAATTTGAACAATATACAGCTATATATGGGACAGATGCTAATGGTAGGATATATGAAGCATTCTATCCGAGGAATAGTAATGGAAATTTGGTTATTGGATATGGCAATTATGACGCTAAATCTGGCGATACAAACATATACGGTACAAGTGTGAATATAGCAGTGAGCGAAACACCAAATCCAACATCATTTAAACCTTATGTTTGCAAGGGTGATACATTGGATTTTGAGATTGCAACCGCTGGTTATATTACAAATAACTCTACTAATATTTGTTTCTTTGTACCATGTTCGAGATATATATTAGGTAGTCCAACCGTAAGTGCAATAAGCGTTGATGGGTTAATGATTAGACAGGCAGGTAAATATACACATGGTTCTAGTGCTACAAAATACGTAAAGCCTTCTAGTTATTCTGTCAGTGCAACACAAGGCGGATTTAATATTGTTGCAACTATTTCAACAACAATCAATGCAGTCAATAATGATGCCTGTGGCGTAAGGTGGTCGGGCAAAATTGTTTTATCGTAGGAAGGCGGTGAAAGAATGGCATTAGCAAAAGATATTATGCAAGATGACGGTATTGTAACGTCATACCATAGAGTACAGAGCGTTATTATTAATACAAACAGCCATAATTCAATTATTGTCGTATCATGTATTAATAACGACATCAGAAAAAAAGAAAAAGAAGGATTGATTCTTGTTCCATATCAAAAGGCTATAACGTATGAGACAAATTATGATCAAGATATGTCTGTTGAAGCAGCATATGATTTCTTAAAGACACTCGATGTATTTAAAGACGCGACTGATATATAAAATTTTAGGGTATACAGAAATTAATCTGTATACCCTATTTTTTACCATTTTATTTTATTCATTTCATTAATTAAATCCTCTATTTCTCGATGTGTATATACTTTTTCTGTTAAATCATCTACTTTATGTCCAACTATTTCTTTTAATATATACTCATTCATATTTACATTAAGCGATTTAGCCCTTGTAATAAATGTGTGTCTTGTCGAATGTGGGGTTAAATGACCTTTGAAATTTAAAGCCTCAATCACCTTATTAAACCTTGATAAATATTGATCATAAGACAACCCTAATCCCTTTTTCTTAGAAA
>OMAO01000481.1_pt1 | contig 21554 bp, 20 predicted proteins | sample 1644641 | NCBI WGS metagenome assembly OMAO01 (sample SAMEA103958120, study PRJEB25191) | human gut metagenome | biome: human-associated habitat [ENVO:00009003]; feature: intestine environment [ENVO:2100002]; material: feces | place: Germany | collected 2013/2015
TGCCAAAGATATCGCAGAAGGCAAAGCGCACAAATTTGACGTTGTTGTCCTCCACAAAATCAAGGATGTCCTGTTGGGTATTATAGCTCATAGTGGTTCCCTCCGAGCCGCAGGGTGCGGCGAATGGCCCAGGGGGACCGGTCCAGGAAGATGACCAGGCCCCCGTCCCGCAGCAGCCTCCGGTTCTCCCGCCGCAGCACCGCGCCGCCGCCGGTGGCCAGGACGATGCCCTCCCGACGGCACAGCTCCGTCAGAACCCGGGACTCCAGGTCCCGGAAATACCCCTCGCCGCTTGATGCGAAGATATCGGCGACGGAACGGCCCTCTCTCTGCTCCAGGAACTTGTCCGCGTCCACAAAGGGCAGGTTCAGGGCCTTGGCGCACAGCCGCCCCACGGTGCTTTTGCCGCTGCCGGGCAGGCCCACAAAAATCAGGTTCTTCACGACTGCTGCTCCCGGCTCAGGGCCATCAGCGTCTCATACAGGCGCTCCACCTCCGCCCGGTGCTCCGGGGCCAGGTCACCCCGGCTGCGCAGCACCTGGGCCTCCCGCTCCGGGTCCTGCACCGGCAGGCCGCAGGCGGCCTTATAGGCTCCGATGTCGCGGGACAGCTCCTGCCGCCGGACAAACAGCTGCACCAGCTGCCGGTCTATGCCGTCCAGCCGCAGCCGCAGGGTGTCCAGATCGCCCACCTGGGGGTCCAGCACCCGCCACAGGGCCAGGGCCGCAGCCGCCTCCACAATGGGGGCCGCCCGCAGGGCAATGCAGGGATCGTGGCGGCCCTGAACCGTTACGGTGCAGTTTTCCATGCGGGCCAGGTCCACGGTGTCCTGAGGGATGGCGATGGAGGGGGTGGGCTTGAAGGTCACGGTGAAGGTCACCGGCATGCCGTTGGTGACGCCGCCGTTGATGCCGCCGTTGTGATTGGTGACGGTGCGGACGTTGGTACCGTCGGTGCGCAGGGGGTCGTTGGCCCGGCTGCCCCGCATATGGGCCAGGGCCGCGCCGTCGCCGAAGCCCAGGGCCTTCACCGCGGGAATGGCGAACAGGTGCCGGGCCAGCTCCGACTCCACCGCCTCCCGCCAGCCGGGGCCGCCCAGCCCCGCCGGAAGCCCCGTGACGGTGCAGGCGATCTCCCCGCCTACGGAGTCCCCGTCGGCCTTGGCTTCTGCCGCCTGCTGACGGAGGGTGTTTTCATCAATAACTTGCGCTTTCAGCTCAATATCTTGTTCTTTCAGCCAGGCCTTCACCATAGCGCCCGCCGCCACCAGAGGGGCCGTCAGGCGGCCGGAATAGGCCCCGCCGCCCCGGGGATCGTTGTGTCCCCCGCTGCGCACCCAGGCGGCGTAGTCCGCATGGCCGGGCCGGGGCTTATTCCGCAGGGCCTCATAGTCCCCGGACCGGGTGTCCCGGTTTTCCAGAACCAGGCAGATGGGGTCGCCGGTGGTGAGGCCCTGATAGACGCCGCTGAGAATATGGAGCCGGTCCGGCTCATGCCGGGCGGTGGCCAGAGGGCCGCCGGGGGCCCGGCGCTCCAGCTCCCGGCGGATGATCTCCCGGTCCACCGGCAGGCCCGGGGCCGCGCCGGTGACCAGCACCCCCACGGCGGGGCCGTGGGATTCGCCGAAAATGGTGTAATCCAGCATTTATACTTCCTCCGTTTGTCCCCCCAGGCGGCGGTAATCCGCCCAGAAGCCGGGGTAGGATTTATCGGTGCACCCGGCGTCGCGCAGCAGCACCGGGCCGGTGCAGAAGGGCGCGGCGCAGGCGCACAGCATGGCAATGCGATGGTCGCCGCAGCTGTGGGCCTCGCCGCCGGTGAGACGGTCCGTGCCCCATACGGTGAGGCCCTCCGGCTCCTGCCGGACGCGGCCCCCCAGGGCCGTCAGCGCCGCCGACACCGAGGCCAGGCGGTCGCTCTCCTTATCCCGCAGCCGGGCGGCCCCGGTGAAGCGGGTGCATTTTCCCGGTTGCAGCGCCGCCGCCAACGCCAGCGGCGGCAGCAGGTCCGGGATATCCGTCAGGTCCACGACATCCGGCAGACACCGGCACAGCGCCCCGGCGGCCCGGTCTCCCTGCATGGAGTCCCGGCGCAGGCCCGTGACCTCCACGGGACAGCCCAGGGCGGCGATTGCCAGCCAGAAGGCGGCGGCGGACCAGTCCGGCTCCGGCTCCATGGGAACCGGGCGGAACCTTTGCCCGCCGGGGACGAAAAAGCCGCCGGGGCTTTCCTCGATGACAATGCCGCACCGCTCCAGCACCGCCAGGGTCAGGTCCACATACGGCCGGGAGGCGAGAGCCCCCGTGAGAACCAGCTCCGAGTCCGCCGCCAGGCCCGGCAGGGCCATCAGCAGACCGGAAACCAGCTGGGAGGTCCGGCTTCCGTCCACCGGGATGCGGCCCGGGGAAAGGGGGCGGGTGACCCGCAGACCGTTTTCCGTGGGCGCAAGGCCCCAGTCCCCCGGCAGGGGCCGGGACAGCAGCCGTCGGGTGCCGGTGAACCGGGTCCCTACCTGGCCCCGGGCCATGGCCAGGGGCAGAAGAAACCGCAGGGTGCTGCCGCTGGCCCCGCAGTCGATGACCGGCTCCGGTTGGTGATACAGGGCCCACAAGCCCCGGACCGTGGCCAGAACGTCGTCGGCGGGGTCCGGGGGGCAGGGGAACTCCCCCGCCTGGGCCAGGCAGATCAGCTGCCGGTGCAGCAGGCTTTTGGAGGGCGGCGGCGTCACCGCGCCCCGCAAAGGGGCGGGATACAGGCGCAGGTCCATTACTCCACCTCCAGCAGGGACGCCAGGGGAACCGCCATCAGGCGGCCCGCCCCGGCCCGCTGAGCCACGGCGATGGTAACCTGATCTCCGGCCCGTTTCTTGTCCCGGGCCAGATAGTCCGCCGCCCCATCCCAGGGCAGCCGGACGGGAAGCTCCCACCGCTCCAGCAGGGGGGTGAGCCTGTCCAGCAGCCCCTGCCCGTCCAGCCCATGGGACACCTGCCAACGGAGCATCTGCATCATCCCGGCGGCCACGGCCTCGCCGTGGGTGTAGCTATTGTACCCTCCGGCGGCCTCGTAGGCATGGCCGAAGGTATGGCCGAAGTTCAGCAGGCGGCGGGGGCCGCCGTCCCGCTCGTCCCGGGCCACCACCGCCGCCTTATACCGGCAGCAGCGCTCCACCAGCCAGGGAAAATCCGGCTCCGCCGCCGCTTCCAGATGGCGGAGGATCTCCTCGTCCCCGATAACGCCGCACTTGATGACCTCCGCCATGCCGGAGGACAGCTGCCGCCGGGGCAGCGTACCCAGGCAATCGGTGTCCGCCAGCACCAGGGAGGGCTGATAGAAGCAGCCGATGAGGTTTTTTCCCTCCGGCAGGTCCAGGCCGGTTTTGCCGCCTACGCTGCTGTCCACCTGGGCCAGCAGGGTGGTGGGCATCTGGACCAGGGGGACGCCCCGCAGGATGGTCCCGGCCAGAAAGCCCGCCAGGTCGCCGGCAACGCCGCCGCCCAGGGCCACGATGCCGTCCGCCCGGGTGAAGCCGTCAGCCAGCATCCGGCGGCACAGGGACTCATACACCGCCAGGCACTTGCTGCCCTCCCCGGCGGGGAAGGCATACACCGGCAGCCCTAAGCTCCCGGCATAAAGGGACGCCGCAGTCTCGTCGGCCACCACGGCCCAGCGCTTTACCGGAAGGGCGTTCAGCCGCTCATCGGCCCGGCCCAGCAGACCCGGGCCGATGAGAATGGGATAGGACCGCTGTCCCAGGGATACGTTGATCTGACGCATAGACGGGCTTCCTCCGGCTTTAGTTATCCTCCACCAGGCGCTGCCGGCCCAGGGCGGCCCTGCGGTAATACAGCAGCGTGGCGGCGCTGCACACCAGCCATCCGGCGGGATAGCCCATGGCCAGGGGCAGCAGGGTATTGGTGATGAAATGGGACACGATATACAGATAGATCTGGCGGAACACCACAAAGGAGCCCAGCATGATCACCATGGGCACCTGGCTGTTGCCTGCGCCCCGGAGTGCGCCGGAGTAGATCTGGTTGATGCAGCACAGCAGATAGAAGGGGGAGATATACCGCAGCAGCAGGGTGCCGTAGGCCACCACCTCGGCCTTGCGGTTGAAGAAGGCCGTCAGCTGGGGAGCGAACACCAGCACCGGGACCATCAGCACCGCCGTCACCGCCAGGGAGATCCCCAGCGCCCGGCGGACGCCCTGCTGGGCCCGGGGGGTGTCGCCTGCGCCCAGGTTCTGCCCCACAAAGGTGGTGGCGGACAGGGCCAGGGACTGCATGGGCAGGAACATCAGCTGATCGATCTTGGTATACGCCGTCCAGCCGGACATGCAGTCCGCGCCGAAATGGTTGATATAGGACTGGACGAACACGTTGGAAAAAGCGGTAACGGCCATCTGCAGAGCCGCCGGGATGCCCACCCGGACGATCTTTTTCAGCATATCCCAGTGGACCCGCAGCCGCCGCAGCTCCACCCGGACGCAGCTGTCCGTCCGCATCAGCACCGCCAGCACCAGCACCGCCGACACCGCCTGGGCGATGATGGTGGCCCAGGCCACACCGGCCACGCCCAGGTGGAACCGGATCACAAACAGCAGGTCCAGCTCGGTGTTCAGCACCGCCGACACCACCAGGAAATAGAAGGGCCGCCGGGAGTCGCCCACGGCCCGGAGAATGCCGGAGCCCATGTTATAGATCAGCAGGCCCGTGATGCCGGAAAAATAGATGGACAGATACGCCGTGGACTCCGGCAGCACCTCCGCCGGGGTGTTCATCAGGTCCAGCATGGCTGGGATCAGAGCCAGGCCCAGGGCCGTGAACGCCGCGCACAGCACCAGGGTCAGCACCATGGCCGTGTGGACGGTATCCCGGACCTTTTCGGGCCGGTGGGCCCCGTAGTATTGGCTGATGACCACCCCCGCGCCGCTGGACAGGCCCATGAAGAAGCCGATGAGCATGTTGATGATGGGCCCCACGGTGCCAACGGCGGAAAAGGCCTCGTTGGACACAAAGTTGCCCACCACCCAGGTGTCCACCATGTTGTAAAGCTGCTGGAACACGTTTCCGGCCAGCAGCGGCAGGGCGAACTGGATCAGGTGGCGGGTGATGCTGCCCTGGGTCATGTCCACGTCCCGCCGGGCAGGGGCGTGGGCGTGATGATGGCTGAATATCATAAGTGCGGTTCCTCAATTCTCTCTCTTTTTATAGTAGGATAACACCATTTCCCGGGGAAATCAACCGTCCCCCCGGAGGGAAGCCTGCCTTACAGGAAAAATTCCTCCGGCTCCGCCGGCCGCATGATGGACACCTCATAGGCGGTGCGCTCCTGGCCCACGCCGTCCACGGTTTTCGTGTAGCCCCGGCTCTGGACCCGGCCCTCCACCGTCAGCCGGGAGCCCACCGGCAGGATGGCCGTCTGCTGGGCGATGGCGCCCCAGGCGATGCAGGGCAGATAGTCCGCCCGGCCATACCGGCGGTTCACCGCCAGGATCAGGTCGCAGATTTCCCGGCCCAGAGGCGTCCGGCGCAGGGTGGGAGTCTTGCACAGAATGCCGGAGAGCTGAATCTGGTTAAAGGGGGCCGCGCCGCCGGGAATCAGCTCCCGGACGAACACGGAGATCACCAGCCGGGGACCCTGGCCGCTGCGGTTGTTGAAGGAGCGCAGCTGGCCGGTAAGGGTCAGCACATCGCCGGTATGTACGGGGTGGGCCTCCAGCAGCGGCCGGGGCAGAATCACCGGCAGCCGGTCCTCCTGGCCGGAAAGCCGCTCCACCGACAGGGGGAAGCGGTAAAAGCTCTCGCCGTGGTTTATGTGGGACAGCTCCGGCTCTCCGGCGGCCCGCCCGCACAGGCGCACGCGGTTGAAGTTGTTGTCCATAGTCATCCTCCTCGTTTGTTGAAGCTGGTCCAGCTTATGCCGGAGCGCCTGGAAATAGACCCTTTTCAAACCGGGAAAAGTATGCGATAATAGCGGGGAAAAGGAGGAATTGCCCATGCGATACAAGGGAAAGGTCTATCGGCCCCCCAGCGAGGCCTACAGCCTGATCGTGCAGGTGACCTATGGGTGCAGCCACAACCGCTGCGCCTTCTGCGATATGTATGACGACAAGCACTTTGCCCTGCGGCCCATGGAGGAGATCCGGGAGGACTTCCGCCTGGCCCGGCAGGTATACCGCCGGGTGGAGCGGGTCTTTCTGGCCGATGGAGACGCCCTGATGCGGAAAACCGATGAGCTGCTGGAAATTCTGGCCATGGTGTACAGCCTGTTTCCCGAGTGCCAGCGGGTGACGTGCTACGCCTCGCCCCGGAGCCTCCAGGTCAAGACGGAGGAGGAGCTGCGGCGACTGCGGGAGGGCGGACTGAAAATGGTGTATATGGGCCTGGAATCCGGGTGCGACGCGGTGCTGGAGCGGATGCGCAAGGGCCACACCGCCGCAGCCATTGTGGCGGCGGGGCAGAAGGCCCGGCAGGCGGGCCTGGCCCTGTCGGTGACGGCCATTTCGGGCCTGGGCAGCCGGGAGCTGCTGCGGGACCACGCCGTGGACACCGCCCGGGCCCTCAGCGCCATGAAGCCGGAATATATCGGCCTGCTGACGCTGATGGTGGAGCCGGGAACGCCGCTGGAGCAGTGGGTTCGAGAGGGCAGCTTCCAGGTGCTGGGCCCGGCGGAGATTCTGCAGGAGACGGCCCTGCTGCTGGACCACATCGACAGCGAGGGCAGCGTATTCCGGATGAACCACGCCTCCAACTACCTGACCCTGAAGGGGACCCTGAACCGGGACCTGCCCGCCCTGCGGCAGCAGGTGCAGGAGGGCCTCATGGGCCACGGCCTGCGGCCGGAGAGCTGGCGGGCCCTGTAAAGCGGCAAATAACGCGGGACCCCAGACCGGGGTCCCGCGTGTTTTTGTATATTTATACTTGATCACACCTGAACGGTGTCCGGGCTTTTCCGCCAGAACCGGGTCATAAAGACCAGGGCCATCACCAGGCACAGGGCCTCGGAGATCACCGGCGCGAACCAGATGACACTGCCGCCCCATACCGCCGCCAGCAGCAGCAGGGCGCCGGCCTGCAGCGCCAGCCCCCGGCCCACGGAGATGCAGATGGCCGGGCGGGGCCGCTCCACCGCCGTCAGGAAGCCCCCCATCAGCACGTTGAAGCCCACCATCAGATAGCACAGGCCGTACCGCCGCAGGGCGTCCACCGAGGAGAGGTTCAGCGCCGGATTTTCGTCCCCCAGGAAGGCGTGGACGATCTGGGGCGCCAGCAGCTGCACCGCGCCGAAGCACAGAACGGTCATACCCGCCAGAGTTACCAGACCATAGCGCAGCAGGCGGCGGCAGCCGTCCCGGTCCTTCTGGCCGTAGTGATAGCTGATCAGGGGCTGGGACCCCTGGGACACGCCCAGCATGATGTTCAGGATCAGAGTGTTGATGTAGGCGATGATGGTGTAGCTCACCAGGCCGTCCTGGCCGATGCAGCGCAGGATGGTGCGGTTGAACAGGAAGATCATCACGCCGTTGCACAGCTCCGTAACGCCGTCGGACACGCCGATGGGCAGGAGCCGCCGATAGATATGCCAGTCGGGCCGGAAGCGCACCAGGTGGAAGGTGGTGCGCTTGCCCAGGAAATGGGTCAGGTAGATCACACACGTCAGCAGCTGAGACAGGCCCGTGGCAAAGGCCGCGCCCCATGCGCCCCAGTCCAGCAGGAAGATGGCCACATAGTCCAGCACGCAGTTGGTCAGGCACCCGGTGATCACCGTGACGATGGCCAGGGTAGGCCGTCCGTCGGTTTTCACCAGGATCTCCATGTTGTACGAAACGATGAAGCACACGGCGAAGGGGGCAAGTCCCCGCAGATAGTCCTTGGTGTACTCCAGCGTTACGTCCTTGGCGCCCAGCAGCATGGCGAAGGGCTCCAGGAAGATCAGCACCAGGGCGGAGATCACCAGTCCGATGACCACCAGCACCGCCAGATTCTGGGAAAACAGGCTGTTGGCATTTTCCCGGCGGCCCTGGCCCAGGTAGATGGCGATGATGGTGCTGGTGCCCACGGCAAACAGCACGGCGATGGAGAACATGACGTTGGTGAAGGGGACGGCCAGGTTGACAGCGCTCATGGCGTATTCGCCCACGCCCTTCGCCACGAACAGGCCGTCCACGATGGAGTACAGGGAGAACACCATCAGGGAGGCCACCGTGGCGGCGGAGAAGTGGACAAATTGGGAGAGCAGACTGCGCTTGTTCAGCATTTTGGATGATTTTCCTTTCCTTTCAGCGGCGTACCGCAAATTATACTGCCATTATATCCGAAATTTTCCAGCCAGTCAAGTCCCCGGGCGCTTGAAAACCGGCGTAGAGTTTAGTATAATGAATAAAAAGAGAGTTTGGGGAGGTTTTTATCATGAAAATATACGTCATGGATGCATTCGCCGCCAGGCTGTTCGGCGGCAACCAGGCAGGGGTGGCCCTGCCGGAGGGGGACGTCAGCGACGAGACCATGCGCCTGATCGCCGCCGAGCTGAAGCATTCGGAGACGGCCTTCGTCCGCCCGCAGGAGGACGGTAGCGTGGACCTGCGCTATTTCACCCCGGCGGGGGAGGTGGAGCTGTGCGGCCACGCCACCATTGCCAGCTTTGCCCTGCTGCGGCGGCTGGGCCTGCTGGCCGACGGCCGCCATGTGGCCCACACCAAGGCAGGCGACTTACAGATCTCCGTGGATGGCGACGTGGTGTGGATGGACATGGCCCCGCCCCGGTGGCTGGGGGAGCTGTCCCGGGTGGAGTGGGAGCCGCTGTACCGGGCCTTCGGCCTCACCGGCGCGGACCGGCCCCGGGATCTGACGCCCCAGATCGTGTCCACGGGCCTGGCGGATATCATGATGCCGGTGCGGGACCGGGAGACCCTGCTGCGGGCCCGTCAGAACGAGACGCTGGTGGCGGAGCTGTCCCGGCGGCAGAAGGTCACCGGCGTGCATATGTTCTGCCTGGGGGACAAGACCTGCACCGCCTGGTGCAGCAACTTCGCCCCTCTGTACGACATTCCGGAGGAGTGCGCCACCGGCACCTCCAACGGAGCCTTGACCTATTACCTGTACCGCTATGGCCTGGTGCAGCCGGACCGGGAAAACGTGTTCATCCAGGGAGAGCATATGCGCCGTCTCTCGGAAATACGCAGCCGTCTGACGGTGGAAAAGGGCGACGCCCTGATCCGGGTAGGCGGCCGGGCCGTACTGAGCCTGTCCGGCGAGATCTACGCCGGCTGATAAACGCAAAAAAACTGCCCCCGCGGGGGCAGTTTTTTTGCGTTATTGTCAGAGTTTTTCGGCCAGACGCTCCAGAGCCTCGGTCATGGCCTCCTCGAAGGAGGGATGGGGCCGCATAACGGACAGCAGCTGCCCCACCGACAGACCGTTGACCAGGGCGGCGCTGAGCTGGCTGATGATGTCGCTGGCGTGCTGGCACATCAGCTGCGCGCCGATGAGACGGCCGGTATCCCGTTCGGCCACCAGCTTCATGAAGCAGCGGCCCGGGTCCTCGATGACCGTCCGGGCGTTGCCGAACATGGTGCACTTGCCGGACACGGCGTTGATTCCCTGCTCCTTGGCCTCGGCCTCGGTGAGGCCCACCACGGCGATCTCGGGACTGCTGTAGATGCAGCTGGGCACTACGTTCAGGTCCGTGGCGGACTGACGGCCGCACATACGATTCACGCAGGCGATGCCCTGGGCGGCGGCCACATGGGCCAGCTGGATCACGGCGGACACATCGCCGATGGCGTAGACCCCAGGGATACTGGTGCGGAAGTCCTCATCCACCAGCAGGCTGCGGCCCCGGGTCTCGGGAACCAGCTCCGGGGCGAACAGCCCGTCCCAGCAGGGGCGGCGTCCGATGGCGCACAGGACCTTTTCGCCGGACACGGCCTTTTCCTTGCCCTTCTGGTCTACATGGACCGTCAGGCCCTCCGGCGTCTGCTCCACCCGCCGGACCATGGCGGAGGTCAGCACCTCCACCCCTTGCTTTTTCAGGATCTGGCCCAGGTTCTGACCCAGCTCCCGGTCCATGGTGGGCAGCAGCCGGTCCATGCCCTCGATGAGGGTGACCCGGCAACCCAGGTTTGCGTAAAACGTGGCAAATTCCACGCCGATGACGCCGCCGCCCATGATCACCAGGGACTCGTACAGGGTGTCGCTGCCCTCCAGCAGCTCATCGGAGGTCATGACCCCCGGCAGGTCCAGTCCCGGGATGGGCGGGCGCACCGGTACGGAGCCGGTGGCGGCCAGAATGCGGTCGGCGGTGTAAACCGTGTCCCCCTCCGGGCCGGCAACGGTGACGCGGCCCGGGGCGTCGATGCGGGCGGTGCCCTCCAGCAGGTCCACTTTAGCCCCCTTCAGCAGGGCGTGGATGCCGCCCCGGAGCTTCTCGGAAACGGCCCGCTTATAGGCGAACATCTCTCCCAGATTGAAGGTGATGTCCCCGGCGTGGACCCCGGCAGGGGAGCCGTTCACGGCGTCCCGGTATACCTGGGAGGCGTGGAGCAGGGTCTTGGTGGGGATGCAGCCCCGGTTCAGGCAGGTGCCGCCTACCTCCCGGCGCTCCACCACGGCGGTGTGCAGCCCCAGCTTGGCGGCCTCCAGGGCGGCGGTATAGCCGCCGGGCCCCGCGCCGATAACGATGAGCTGATAATCAGACATAGCTTCTTCCTCCGTTGATGAGATCACGCCCGTTTCCACCGCAGCACCGGGTGCCGGGCGGCCTTCACCTCGTCGGGACGGCCGATGGGCATATGGTGGGGTGCATCGTGCATGGCGGCGGGGTCGTCATACGCCCGCTGATACAGCATCCGCAGAACGTCCGCCGCATGGTCCAGGACCTCGGGCCCCTCGGTCTCCGTGGGCTCCAGCATCAGGGCCTCATGGACGATCAGGGGGAAGTACATGGTGGGCGGATGGATGCCCTCGTCGATCAGGGACTTGGCCACGTCCAGGGCGCTGACCCCGGTCTCCTTCTTCAGCCCGCTGAGATCCAGCACGAACTCGTGCATACAGATGCGGTCATAGGCGGGGGTATAGGTGCCCCGGAGCCGGGCCTGGAGATAGTTGGCGTTGAGCACGGCGTTCTGCGCCGCCTCGGGAATGCCCTGGCGGCCCAGGGTCAGCAGATACGTCAGCGCCCGGACCACCACCAGGAAGTTGCCCATAAAGCTGCGGACCTGGATATGCCCCTCCTCCTCTGCCGAGGCGGAGTGGGGCAGATAGGGAATCAGGAAATCCTTGCAGCCAACGGCGCCTGCGCCGGGACCGCCGCCGCCGTGGGGCGTGGCGAAGGTCTTGTGCAGATTCATGTGGATGCAGTCAAAGCCCATGTCGCCGGGGCGGACGATGCCCATCACGGCGTTGAGGTTGGCTCCGTCGTAGTAGCACAGGCCGCCGGCCTCGTGGACCAGCCGGGTGATCTCCAGAATGTTTTTATCGAAGATGCCCACGGTGTTGGGGTTGGTGAGCATCAGACCGGCGGTATCGTCCCCCAGAGCAGCCCGCAGGCTGTCCAGGTCCACGCAGCCGTCGGGGCCGGAGGCGATGTTCACCACCTCATAGCCGCACATGGCCGCCGTGGCGGGGTTGGTGCCGTGGGCGGAGTCGGGAACGATGATCTTGGTGCGCTTCTTGTCCCCCCGGGCATCGTGATACTGCTTGATCAGCAGCACGCCGGTGAACTCGCCGTGAGCGCCCGCCGCCGGCTGGAAGGTCATGCCGTCCATGCCGGTGATCTCGCAGAGATATTCCCGGGCGGTGTCCAGCACATGGCGCATACCGGCCAGGGACTCCCTGGGGGCCAGGGGATGGCAGCTGGTGAAGCCCGGCAGGGCCGCCATCTCCTCGTCGATGCGGGGGTTATACTTCATGGTGCAGGAGCCCAGGGGATAGAAACCGCAGTTGACGCCGTGGACCTGGTGGCACAGCTCCGTATAGTGGCGGGAGATGTCCGTCTCGCTGAGCTGGGGCAGGTCGGGCTTCGTCTCCCGGCGCAGGGACTCCGGCAGGGAGACGGCGTCCACGTCGCAGGGGGGCAGGATGGTGCACCGGCGGCCGGGCACGCTCTTTTCAAAAATCAGCTTCATCTGTCCAGCACCTCCTTGACGATGGATACGGCTTCGTCCAGCTCCCGGCGGCTGACCTTCTCCGTGGCGCACCACAGGACCCGGTCGTCGCCCAGAGGCAGGCCGCCCAGGATGCCCCGGCGGTCCAGGGCCTCCAGCAGCTCCTGGCTGCGGGGCATTTTCAGGACAAACTCGTGGAAATACGCCCCGCCGTACACCGGCTCCACGCCGGGCAGGGCCGTCAGCGCCTTTTCCAGATAGTGGGCCTTGGCCATGGACTGCTCCGCAGCCTCCGCCATGCCGTCGGGACCCATGGTGGCCATGTACAGCCCGGCGGTCAGGGCGCACAGGGCCTCGTTGGAGCAAATGTTGCTGCTGGCCTTCTCCCGGCGGATGTGCTGCTCACGGGCCTGGAGGCTCAGGACATAGGCCCGGCGGCCCTGGTCGTCGGTGGTCTCACCCACGATGCGGCCGGGGAGCTTGCGCATGAGCTTGTCGGTGGCGGCCATATAGCCCAGATACGGGCCGCCGCAGCCCAGAGGCAGGCCCAGCGGCTGCCCCTCGCCCACGGCGATGTCCGCGCCGCAGTCCCGGGGGGTCTTCATAATGGCCAGGGCAATGGGGTTGCAGCCCATGATATACTTGGCGCCCGCCTGGTGCGCCAGCTGGCCCAGGGCCTCGGCGTCCTCGAACTGGCCGAAGAAGTTGGGCTGCTGCACATAGAAGGAGGCCACGCCGTCGTCTAGCAGCTCCCGCAGGGCGTCCATATCGGTCCTGCCGTCCTTCACCGGCACCACCCGCAGCTCGTCGCCGGTGCCGTAGCAATAGGTGCGGACGGTGTTGATGGTGTCGGGGTGGGCCGCGCCGGAAATGAGGGTCACCCGGCGCTTGCGCTCGCGGCACATGGCCGCCGCCTCGGCGGCGGCGGTGGCCCCGTCATACACGGAGGCGTTGGACACGTCCATGCCGGTGAGCTCGCAGATCATGGTCTGATACTCGAAGATGGATTGCAGCAGACCCTGGCTCATTTCCGCCTGATAGGGGGTGTAGGCCGTGAGAAACTCCTCCTTGGCGGGGATATATTTGACGATGGAGGGAATGTAGTGGTCATAGGCCCCCGCGCCCCGCAGAATGGTGGCGTAGGTGCGGTTTTCGGCGGCCATGGCGGAAACTGCCCGGCTTGCCTCCAGCTCGCTCATGCCGTCGGGGATGTTCAGGGGCTTCCGCAGGAGCATCTGCTCCGGCACGTCCCGGTACAGGTCCATGATGTTTTCCAGCCCCACGGCCCGGAGCATCTGCTCCCGCTGGGCTTGGGTAGAGGGGACATAGCTGCCCATGCTCAGCCCTCCTCGGTGCAGAAGGCCTCGTAGGCGGCGGCATCCAGCAGCTCCTCGGTGTCGGTGACGTTCTCCACCTTGATGATCCACGCGTCATAGGGAGCCTTGTTCAGCAGCTCAGGCTGGTCCAGCAGCTCCTCGTTGACGGCGCACACGGTGCCGGTAACGGGGCACACCAGGTCGGACACGGCCTTCACGGACTCCACGTCGCCGAAGGCCTCACCGGCGGCGGTCTCGTCGCCCTCGCCGGGCAGGTTCACGAACACCACATCGCCCAGAGCGTCCTGGGCAAAGTCGGAAATGCCGATGACGGCCACGCCGTCCTCCATCTTCACCCACTCGTGGGACTTGGAATACTTCAGATCAGTCGGATACAGCATGATGATTTACCTCCAAATTTATTGTTATTGTTGTATGTCTGCAATGAATCCGTGTCAGATGTCCAGCTTGCCGGCCAGCTGCTCCAGGGCGTCGTTGATGGCGGCGTCGTCGAAGCAGTAGCGCATTTCGGTGTGACGGGCCCGGAGCTGCTCCACATCGGCCTTGATCTCGCGGCCCCGGAGGATGCAGTCGGCCATGAGGCTGGCCAGCTGGTCAAAGTCCTTCTCCTCGAAGCCGAACCGGGTCATCTCGCTGACGCCCATACGCAGGGCGCCGGAGGCGGTGAAGCCCTCCTCATCGGGGGTGGCCTGATAGTTGACGATGACGTTGTTCTGCTCCAGCCGCTCGGCGATCTCCGCGCCCTCGCCGTAGCCCACGGAGACGATGACCTGGTGGGTCTCGGTGTAGTCGATGGCGGGGTCGCCCACCACGTCCAGACCATAGCTCTTCAGGCTGCGGGCGAAGGACTTGGCGTTGCGGATGATGGCGCTCTGATAGGCGTCGCGGAACTGGTTCATTTCATAGGCCGCCATGAGCATACCCAGCTGGGTGCCCAGGTGGTGGTTGGAGACGCTGCCGGGGAAGGTGCGGCTTTCGATGGTCTTCCACAGGCCGTATTTCAGATCCTCCTCCTTATAGTTGACGCCGATGACGCCCCGCTGGGGGCCGAAGAAGGTCTTGTGGGTGGAGCCGGTGACGATCTCCGCGCCCTCCTGGAAGGGGTTCTGGAAGTGATCGCCGATGAGGCCCAGCACATGGGCCATGTCGTACATAATGGTGGTGGGGATCTTCTGCTCATCCACAAACTGCCGGATCTGGGCCACAGGCTCCTTGTGCAGGACCATGGACTTGCCGAAGATGATCAGCTCCGGACGATAGCGGTCGATGAGCTTCTTGGTCTCCTCCACGTCCATCTTATAGGGGTTATCCCGGCACACGGGGAAGTTCACCACGGCGGGCTTCTCGGTAACGGGGTCCACGGCGATGTAGTCGTGCAGAGCGCCCATGGGCTGGGCGGACAGGTGGCCGCCCTTGATGATGTGGTTGTTCATGACATAGCCCAGGCGCTTGGCCTCGTTCTTGCGGTCGAAGCGGTTTTTCCAGTCCATCAGGGCGGAGAACACCGCCATGTTGGACATCTGGCCGCTGAGGGTGCGGGTCTCCACCTCGGTGCAGCCGAAATAGGCCCGCATTTCCTCGGCCAGCATCCGCTCCACCTGGTCGATGAACTTGGTGCCCTGATAATAGAACACCTCCTTCTCATAGAAGGCCAGGATTTTCTTGTGCTCGGCATAGCGGCAGGCGGGGTCGCTGCCGGACAGCAGGCGCACGGCCCGGCTGGGGGTGTTCTCCGAGGGGATCAGGTTCACGCACTGCTCCTGCCGCCAGACGTGGTTCTCGATGGCCTTGTGCAGCAGGGTCAGGGCCTTGCCGGTGCGGTCGCCGCCTGCCACGGTGCGGACCTCCTCCTGCTCGCCGTACAGCAGGGGACGGGCGAAGGGAGGCGCGCCCACGCTCATGTGGCGGGCGGGGATCACGGCCTTCAGGCGCTTGCCGCGGATATCCACCTCCACGGTGTCGTCCACCAGAACGTCGCTGTCGATATAGCACAGGCCGATGGCACGCTTGCCGCTGGCCTCCAGGATCACGGTGGACAGGCCCTCGCCCTGGGTCTTGAAATAGGGCACCATGGTGCCGCTGGTGACCCAACCCACCAGCTTATCACCCTTGTAGATTTCCATCCCGGCCCGCATGACGCCGCGGTCCAGCAGGGCGATGGGGGCGATCCTCCGGGGCAGGGCGGACATGTCGGAGAAGTCCCGGTCCATGTGGCGGATAAATGCCTGGTGCTGACGCTCCAGAGCGGCGCGGCCGATGAAATCCCCCTTCTGAGCGGAGAAGCTCACGGCGAACTTGGCCAGGGGCACGGCGAAGATGGGGATCTCGGTGCCGTCGGGGGCAACGCCCATCTCGTGGCCGTACAGGGGGAAGGACGCCTCCATCCGCAGGGTATCCCGTGCGCCCAGGCCGGCAGGCCGCGCGCCCAGCTCCACCAGACGGTTCCACAGCCACACGGCGTCCTCGCTGCGGACGTATACCTCGTAGCCCAGGGGCTCGCCGGTGTAGCCGGTCTTGGCGATGCGGGCCTGGCGGCCCTCCAGGGACACGGTACCCAGGGAGTTCTTGGTGGGCTCCTTGGTGGGGGACTCGCCGCCGGAGAGGGTCATGAGCATCTCCTTGCTCTTGGGGCCCTGCACGGCGATGGAGGCCCACTGGTCGCTGATGTTGGTGATGGTGCAGTCGAAGCCGGACAGAGCCCGGTTCAGGTGCTCCAGGTCCTTGTCGATGTTGGCGGCGTTGACCACCAGCAGATAGCTGTCCTCCTGGAACAGATACAGATACGCGTCGTCCACGGCGCCGCCGTTTTCGTTGGGAATGATGCAGTACTGGGCCATGTTCAGGTCCAGGGCGCTGACGTTGCTGGTCAGCACGTGCTGAAGAAATTCCTTGCGCTGGGGCCCCTCGATCAGCAGGCGGCCCATGTGGGACACGTCGAACAGGCCGCACACCTGGCGGGTGTACAGATGCTCGGCGATGATGCCGGACGGATACTGGATGGGCATTTCCCACCCGCCGAAGTCCACCATGGTGGCCCCGGCGGCCACATGCACGTCATACAGCTGCGTGCGCTTCAGTTCGCTCATTTGATAAGCTCCTCCTTCAGATTTGTTCCGTTTTTGGGCAACAGAAAAAGGGCGCAAAGCTGTTGCTTTGCGCCCCCGTATCCTGACCTGAGAGATTCCCCGCCCCATCCGGGGCAGGTTGCACCTTCGGTGGCCGGACGTATCCGGCCTTTTCGGAGTATCGTCCGGACCCGGTCCCTTTTGCCTGAGAGCTTCTGCGTTCCCCTTCGGCGCCGCGCCCGCAGGGCGCGGTCTCTCCCGAGTCCATCCACCGATTTCCCTATTCCGTTGTCGCACCCATTCTATCACGGGGCAGGAAAGGGTGTCAATCGGAATTGTTCGCCGCAGGAAACATTCGGCTGATTGCCGAAAAACCGGGCCCCTCTTTGGGCTATCTGCCCAACGCCTCTCTCATACGGAGATTTTCCGCACCCCGGGATTCTCCTTGAGAAACGCCAGGGCCTCCTGATGGGTGATGGGGTCCGGCAGACGGATGGACACCTCCAGACACAGAAGCCCGTTCTCCCGGGTCAGGGTGCTGTCGGTGATCTTCCCCTTGTGGCCCTCCACCAGCCGGTCAAAGGCCCGCATCAGGTCCTCCGAGTCCTCCATGTGCACCGTCACCTCCTGGGTGGTCTCCGCGTCGCCGCCTACCGGGAACCGGTGCAGCACCAGCTGGATCACCACCAGCACCACCGCCTCCATCAGCCCCAGCCAGTACAGGCCCGCGCCGATGGCCATGCCCACGGCGGCGGTGCCCCACATACCGGCGGCGGTGGTCAGGCCCCGGATGGAGCTGCCGTTTTTGAAGATGACGCCGGCGCCCAGAAAGGAAATGCCGCTGACCACCTGGGCGGCGATGCGGGCGGCGTCCGCCCCCCGGGAGCCGGCCAGAGCGGCAGTGTCGATGAATGCGTATTTGGACAGGATCATGAACACCGCCGAGGCGCAGGCAATGATGCAGTGGGTCCGCACCCCGGCCTCCTTCTGGCGCTTGGTGCGCTCCAGGCCGATGGCGGCCCCCAGCACCGTGGCCAGCAGAATGCGGAAAAGAAATTCCAGATTGTCATACAGGGTCAGAGTAGACTCCGGCAGAAAGCTCGTCAGGCCGCTCAGCATACGATCTCATCCTTTCAATTGCAATTACAGATAGGGGACGCACCGGCGTCCCCGAAAAATCACAGCGCCCGGCAGAAAACGCACTGCCGGGCGCTACGTGGTCCGATTCCGATTCAGGCTTTGGCGTCCTTGATGAAGATGAAATTTTCCATCAGGTCCATGCGGTCCAGCACGGCCTCCACCCGGGTCTGAACGCCCATGATGTCCGTGAACACCAGAGCGCCCTCCTGCTGTCGGACGGTAGCCACGTTTTTGCACACCAGCTGCTTTTCGCCGTCATGCATACGATAAACCGTGGAAAGACACATGGCTCATTCCCCCTTCAGCACAGCCAGCGCCTCCGCCAGCTTCTTGTTGCCCACCTCAAAGTCCACCACGGCGTCGTGGATCAGCTGGGCCGCCTCGCTGTCGCCCAGGTCGTGGGCCAGCTCGTGCAGCTCCTGGGCATGGTGCTGGTTGTGGCCCAGCATATAGGTCAGCATGGCCACCCGCTCCTCCAGGCCGGTGTGGCCGTGGTCATGGGGATGATCGTGGTCGTGATGATGCTCGCACATAGTGATGCGCCTCCCTGCTTTTTTGCCCATTTTAGCACGGCAAGGGGCTAAAGTCAAACCCGGATGGGGCCATTTTTCCCGACCAAAGTCCCGTTTCTGTCATATTATGAACACATTGGCCAATAATGTATAAAATGTATAAAATCATTGACATTTTTTTCGCAATTCTGTATAATTTAGTAGTAATTTGTCGTGCCATGCAGGATGGAACAAACGACGTTAGGAGGAAAGAGATAATATGAGGGACCTGAAACACCTGATCTTTATGGAGGATCTGCTGCAGGAGGCCAACAATGATCTGGTCAAGCAGGCCAAGACCGAGGGCCGCCGGGCTTTGGGCTACACCTGCAACTTCATGCCGGAGGTTCTGCTGGATCTCGCGGGTTGCTTCTCTGTGCGCCTGCGGGCCCCCCGCAGCGGTTCGCCGGACATGGCCACCTACTACATGTCCGCCCGGACCTGTCACTTCGGCCGCAGCCTGATGGAGCGCGCGTTGGAGGGCGGGTTCAACTTCCTGGATGCCCAGATGGCCACCGAGACGTGCACCGTCACCTGCCGGTTCCAGGAGCACCTGATGCAGAAGCACCTGGACTCCGTGAAGGACATGGACATCATCCAGAACCCCGACTTCTTCTGCGAATTCACCGACGTACCCTTCAAGAAAACCGAGAACAGCTATCTGCACTATCGCCGGCAGCTGCAGGCCCATGTGCTGGATCCCCTGGCCCAGAACTTCGGCATCGACACCTCCGACGAGGCCCTGCTGAAGGCCATCGAGCAGCACAACGAGGTCTGCCGCCTGATCACCGAGATCGGCAGCTACCGCAAGCTGGACGTGCCCACCATCACGGGGTATGAGTTCCACGTGATCCAGCTGGCCAGCCTCACCTGTCCCAAGGACCTGATCCTGCCCTATCTGCGGGAGACCGCAGAGGAGCTGAAGACCCGCCAGCCCGACGCCAAGCCCGCCTATCGCTGCAAGCTGGTGCTCTCCGGCGCCGAGAACGACGACCCCAACTTCACCAAGCTCATCGAAAGCTGCGGCGCCCTGGTGGTGGCGGACCGCTACTGCTACGGCAGCCTGCCCGGCCGGGAGGAGATCGTGGTCCAGCCCGGTCAGGCCCCGCTGGACGCCATCGCCCGGCACTATCTCAACTTCAGCATGTGTCCCCGGTTCATGGGCCAGGACGAGATGCGCGGCCGCAAGAAGTATCTGGCGGACCTGGTGAAGGAGTACAAGGCCGACGGCATCATCGTGGCCAGCAACAAGTTCTGCGAATACTGGAGCTATGAGCGCACCATCGACACCATCGTCCTCAACCGCGACTTCGGCATCCCCGTATGCTCCATCGAGAAGGAATACGTCAACGCCGCCTCCGGCCAGCTGCGCACCCGCTTCCAGGCGTTCATCGAAAGCGTTGAGATCAAGAAGATTCAGGAGGGCGCAAGAAAATGAAAAAGTTCGATCTGAAAAAGACCGTGGCCAAGGCCAAGAGCCTGGACTATAAGAAGCTGGCCCGGGACTTCGTATACGGCAAGCCCGCCGGCGAGCGCCGCCTGGGCGACCTGTACATGGACAAGACCGGCCTGTACAAGCACCGGGAGTGGCGCGGCATCAAGGACACCTTCTACTACTTCCACAAGGTGTGGCTGTATAACTACGGCATGATGGTCTACGATGTCATGCGCTACGGCGGCATCGTCACCTTCGCCAAGGGCTGCTGGCGCTACCGCTGGATGGGCCAGACCTATCTGCCGGTGCTGCACTGGTTCGACCGCGGCATGGAGGGCCTCCGGGGCGAGGCGCTGCGGGCCTGCCCGTGGCACTATCGGGGCATGGTCAACGCCACCATCTTCCAGTTCATGCAGATGTTCCGCAACGACCTGAACCTGAACAAGTCCGACAAGGTCCGGGCCAAGCACGACAAGACCATGGCCCACGACGAAACCGTGTGGGGCGGCGTCTTCTATCCCTTCAGCAAGGAAGTGGAGAACGTTCCCCTGCAGATGGTCCCCTATTTCGTCACCTGCCACGTGAACAACCACACCGTCCTCAACTACATCGACGCGGTGCAGTCCCTGGGTCTGCCCGGCGACCCCTGCCCCATGTGCCAGGCCGAGGCGGGCCTGTTCGTGCTGGACGATGTGCCCGACTACTACAAGGCCGTCATCACCTCCAACGAGGCCTGCGACGGCTCCGTGGCCACCTCCATTCTCCAGGACTGGCTGATGGACAAGCCGCTGTTCGCCATGCCCCAGCCCATGCAGTTTGACGATCCCCTGGTCCAGGAACACTGCCAGCGCGAGATCGAGGAGGCCTGGAAGTTCATCGGGGAGCAGACCGGCGCGGCCTTCGACTGGAACCAGCTGGTGAAGCGGCTGGAGAGCCAGAACGAGCTGCAGCGCTTCGAGTGGGAGAAGTGGGACGTGGCCGCCAACACCAATTACTATCCCATCAACGGCGTGTCCCAGGCCCTGTACCGCATCTACCAGAGCCAGTACGGCGACCTGCCCGGCTGGCACGAGATGGACAAGAAGGTCCGCAAGATCATGGAGAAGTGCGTGGAGCAGCGCATCAACAGCTTCCCCCTGACCCGCCACCGGGTCATCGCCTGGTCCTGCGCCCCCCTGTATTACTCCAACTGGTGCACCTGGGCCTATAACTGCTGGGGCCTGAACACCATCATCAACATGGACTCCCTGATGTTCAACATGACCATCCGCACCGACAGCTACAGCCACACCCTGGCCGACATGGCCCAGTATCACGAGTGGGCCCCCATGCGCCGGATGGCCGTTGGCGGTATGCACCACATCTTCGAGCTGTGGGAGAACATGGAAAAGTTCCACTGCGATATGGTGGTCATGTATGACCAGCTGCTGTGCAAGGGTATGCAGGGCGTTCACGGTATGTTCGAGGACGAGTTCCGGGCCCGTGACGTCCACGCCATCTGGCTGCCCCACGCCCTGCCCGACAAGCGCAATGTCTCCCGGGCGGAGATCCGCTCCATCATCAACGATTACATGACCACCGTCATGCACGAGGAGCCCATCGACCCGTCCCTGCTGGAGTTCGACGATTCCCAGAGCTGGTAAGGAGGAAAGAAAATGCGTAAGGTGTTGAAAATTCTGAAAAAGGTCCTGTTCATCGGGCTGGGCGTGTATGCCGCCCTGTTCGCCGTCTTCTTCTTCGATCTGGACGGCAAGGCCCTGTTCTATGGCGTGGAGCCGTTCCTGTGCCGCCACTATGACCGCATGGAGCGCCGCGACCCCCTGAAGCAGCCCTATGAGACCACCAAGCCCCACTACGAGTACAACAAATAAGGAGTAATTGACTATGAAATATTACGGCGGCTGCGACGTAGGGTCCACC
>OMAO01000486.1_pt1 | contig 21277 bp, 17 predicted proteins | sample 1644641 | NCBI WGS metagenome assembly OMAO01 (sample SAMEA103958120, study PRJEB25191) | human gut metagenome | biome: human-associated habitat [ENVO:00009003]; feature: intestine environment [ENVO:2100002]; material: feces | place: Germany | collected 2013/2015
TAATCCAAATTGATAATTTATATTGACATCTTAATTCTAAAGTAGTAATATCCAGATATGAACTACATAATTAAGCAAAAGGAGGTGATACAATGATACAGCTATCTTTAGAATTTCAACTTGAAAAGCCACAGTTACCGCTGGAATATGAGAGATTGATGGTTAGTTTCTTAAAAGCAGCAAGCAGGAATTATTCGGAAGATATGTTTGAGCGATTATATAATAAGGAGCATTCAATTATTAAATCATTTACATTCAGTACATATCTGCCAGGTGCGGTATTTAAAGGTGACACTATATTTCTTAGGGACAACAGATTTAAAGTGTTTTTTACAGATGCTGATATGGGACAGATTATAGAATGGTTTAATGCTTTTCAGCTTATGAGATACAAGCAGTATCCTGTCAGTGGCAATTCTATGAAATTGATTTCAATAAGGTCAAACAATCGTAAAGATATTGTTGATGATGAAATTATTGTAAAGATGCAGAGTCCATTGATTGTAAGACGGCACGACAGTGTGACTAACAAAGACATTTATTATACATATGCAGATGAAGGATTTTCAAAGGCATTATGTGAAAATGTAGAGATTTTTATTCAGAAAATAGAAATCGGGGTTGATACAGAAGGATTATCAATAGAACCTGTCAAAGCAAGAAAAGTAGTAGTTAACTGCTTTGGAAGAAAGGTTGATGCTAACCTTGGAATATATAAGCTTAGCGGTAATTGCGAGCTGCTTAATATTCTTTATCAGGCAGGGCTGGGTGCCAGAAGATCAGAAGGTCACGGTAAATTCGAAATATTACTATAATTTTAGGAAAGGAGGGACAGAATGTGGGTAAATATCTGGTAACTATGGGAGATTTCCTGAAAAATGCGGGGATAGTAGGTCTTAACTATATGCTGGATATGTCAGATGCAGAAAGCGGGAAGGATTATGGCATAAAAATGCAGAACAGACCGGTAGATGGGCTTGAACTGTATGAGCAGGGATTATGGCTTGACGAGGATTTCGTGCAGCAGTGTGACTGGACTGGAATGTATTTTGATGCCTGTGTTAACTATTATGGAGATTCTACAGTATATAAAGGAATATTAGACAGAATTAACAAGATTATATGCAAAATTGATAATGACCAATGGAAGCCGGACAAGCTGGTTAAAGAAGATAAGGAAGATATCAAGTTTATAAATGATAAGCTTTTGTCCAATAGTTATAAGGCTGGATTTGAAAATATAAGAAACGAAGTTGATGGGTCTGAGATATATGTGAATCTTCAGCAAAATAAATTAAATGCGAAATCAACATCACAAGAACTAAAACAGAGGCTTGAAGGTATCAAGAACTTTATAATGCAGCCAAAGTGTAAAGAAACATTTGTAATGAAGAGCGTCATATATAACTATATTAACCGTTTCTGGGATGGTAAATGTTTTCTGCTAAGAGCTAATGCAAAGAAGGACATGCGTATATTGTTTGAACAGGATTTTACAAAACCATTTAAAGAATATATCAGGACAAATCATGATAAAGATAAGGATATGTGTATAGACTGTGGAAGACCAATGGGAAATAAGGAACGTGTTTCTATTGCTTTTATGAAGGATATGGCAGATGATCTTGCGAGAAAAAAGTCTGCATTCTGGAATTGTAAAGTAGATGCCTTTTTGTGTCCTGCATGCGCATTTGTATATGCTGCCAGTCCGCTGGGATTCACACTTTTAGGACAGCGCTTTGCATTTATGAATACTAATTCATCAATTAATCAGTTACTGGCTTCTAATAGCAGGAGTGGAAAGATTGTGACAGAGGCAGAGAAAAAAGAAGCTGAGCGATATACACAATGGTTTGCCAGAATGTTGAAGCAGTTGATGGATTGTAAAGTTGAACAGCTTAACAATATTCAGATTATTTTAAAGGGAACAGATGAGAAGGATAAATATATCTTTTCTGTAATAAGTAATGAAGCACTTCAGACATTTAATGATGAAAAGGTAAGAAAAGCTTTAGAGTATTTAGGAGAATATCCTTACACAAGAATTGGAGCAGATTATCTTAATATATACGAAAATGTAGTTATGAATATTCTGAAACATAGAAGTCAGGAATTGCTTCTAAAGAAAGTGCTAAAGAATAATCTTGATTCTGATAATGCGGGACAGATAGTAACTGCTTATTGGATATATGTTGTAATGTTGTATAGTGCACTTGTTAAGAAAGATAAGGATTTGCAAGGAAATGGAGGTAAGGTTATAGAAATGGGAAGTATAACAGTAATGGAGAGTGGTTTTGCTTTAAGAACTGCTATATTGTCTTCAAAAGGGGCAAAGGATGATGAATGTATCAAAGGAACAATATATCAGCTTCTTAATGCATTATCTACGAGAAATACAGGAAAATTTCTGGATATTGTAATGAGATTATATTGTACCTGTAAGGTGCCAGCTGAAGTGGGACAGGCTGATAAATTAGTTATTCCAAGAGAGTTTGTATATATCCAGAAAAATCAGGAGTTATTTGAAGAATATGGATATGCATTTGTTTTGGGATTAAAAGGATGCAGACAGAATAAGAAGAATGAGGAGGTTATTTAGATGAGTAAGAACGGATTGACAATGACAATAGTATTTGTTGCAGAGAGTGCGAATTATGGAGAAGGATTAGGTAATATTTCTAATATTAAGAAAATGACAAGAGGTAATGCAAGCCAGTATTCATATATATCAAGGCAGGCAATAAGATACAATATTGTACAGCAGGCTGAGTGGGATAACACACCTGTCGAGGATAAGAGCGGAGTTGTACAGTTTGCTCCATCAGCTACTATTGAGGATTACCCAGAAATAGATTTATTTGGTTATATGAAGACAATGGCAAAGGACGATAATGCAAGGGGAGGTGCATCAACAAGAAGTGCAGTGGCTAGACTTAGCAACGCTATATCACTTGAACCATATCAGGGGGAGCTGGAGTTTCTTACTAATATGGGGTTAGCTAAGCGCCAGAATCTTGACAATGGTATTGCACAGAGTGAAATTCACCGTTCTTATTATGCCTATACAATTTCAGTGGATCTTGACAGGGTTGGAATTGATGGAGAGATTAATGTATCAAATGAGGAAAAAGCTAAAAGGGTTAAAACACTTCTTGAAACCGTTCAGTATCTTTATAGAGATATACGAGGCAGGAGAGAGAATTTATCTCCATTATTTATCATAGGTGGTAATTATGAAAGAAAGAATCCATTTTTTGAAAATATAGTTAAGATTGATAATAATATGATAAATGTTAATGCATTGGCAGAAATGAAAGAAAGCAATGAAGATCTTGAAAAATCTACAATAGTAGGAGTAACATCAGGAATCTTTAATAATGACAGTCAGATTAAGGAAAAACTTGGGGCTGTAACAATAGCAGAAGCATTTGGAGAGTTTAAGAAGAAAGTGGATGAGTACTATGCATAGAGCAATAAGACTGGATTGTTTTCAGAATCTTGTTAATTATAGAAAACCGAGCAGTTTTATAATTAAAGAGACCTATCCTCTTCCACCATATTCAACAGTAAGTGGAATGATACATGCCGCATGTGGATTTAAAGAGTATCACAAAATGAAGCTGAGTATTCAGGGCGATAACAAAGGGACTATATCTGATCTGTATACACGCTATTCATTTTCAGCAGGTGCCAGATATGAAGAAGGCAGGCATCAGATATGCGTAAAAGATGGCGATAATTATGGAATATTTAAGGGAATAGCCAATGTTGAACTGTTATGTGAATGCAAGCTCATAATACATATTGTGCCAGAGGATGAGGCTGATTTTGAAATAATATATCAGGCACTTAAGAATCCGCCAACGTATCTGTCTCTTGGAAGATATGAGGATATTATAGATATAAGAGATGTCAGAATTGTTTCATTAAAAGAAGATGAAGAAGTACTGACTAATCACGATATGTATATTCCTGTGTCTTACATGGGGGAAGAACCTGTTGAAGCAACTGTTTATACATTGAATAAAGAATATGAGATAACTAAACAGGGGTTAAGGAGATGGAAGTCTGAAAAAGAAGGTGGAAGAGTTAAGGCATATTACTGCCCGCCTCATAAATGCCTGGAAAGAGCGTATGTAGATGATACGGATGATGAAGATGTTGTAATATTTGCGTGATGAGATTTTATTAATAGTTACATTGTGGATTTAAATGTATGGAGGGGTAGATGGAATATTTTGCAAAGTCAGTTCCGAATGGGGGTTCTAAAGAAGAACAGGTGACATTAAAACAGCATCTGGATGATACAGTTAAATGTGCACAGGATTTTTTTGAAAAATTCGGACATTATTTTACAGAAAAAGAAAAAGCAATAATAATAGAAGCATGCAGAGTGCATGACCTGGGAAAGGCAAACATTGTTTTTCAATCTAAGATAAATAAAGAGCTGGATGTAATAAAGACTCAGGAGATACCACACGGATTTTTAAGTGCAATGACGACATCGCCTGAAGAATTTAAGAATCATATACCAGAAGCAGATAATGATGATTATAAAGCTTTCTATACAGCAGTATATCATCATCATGTCAGAGAAGATAAAAACGGTGATGATATAATATTAAATTTCTGTAAGAAATACTATAACCCATATATAAGGGATTTTTTAAATGATGAAAGTATCAAAGCTAAGGTTTCCAGTATAAATAAATATCTTCTGTTCAGAAATACAGGCAGCATATCGGGAAACAAATACATCATGAGCTGTTATGATAAGAATGAATATTTGTATGAATGGCAGGAATTCGTGCTAATCAAAGGTCTGCTGAATAAATTTGATTATACAGTGAGTGCTGGTTATACAGAAGCAGAGGATTGTTCTGATTTCACAACAAAATATCTTAAAACATCTATAGAAAACATTTTTCAACAGCATGGATTAAGACCAGTTCAGGAGTATATGAGAGATAAATGTGATAAGAATCTTGTTGTAGTTGCACCAACTGGAATGGGAAAAACAGAGGCATCATTATTATGGCTTAATGGTGAAAAGGGATTTTATACATTGCCATATGTAGTATCATCGAATGCAATATATGAAAGAATAAGAGACAGGTATGAATATAAGGACGTGGCAATACTTCATTCAGACAGTATGCACTATTATTTTGAAGACCAGGTAAACGAAACAGATTCTGATGGATATGAAAAATATCAGAAAGCAAAATTATTATCTCAGCCGCTTACTATATGTACAGTAGATCAGTTGTTTAAGTTTGTGTATAAGGCGTTGGGAACAGAAATATTTGCAGCTACATTGAAATATTCTAAGATAATTATTGATGAGATACAGGCATATAGTCCATCAGTAATAGCAGCAATAATATATGGATTAAAGATAGTGACTGATATGGGTGGAAAATTTGCCATAATAACAGCAACATTTCCACCGGTATTGGGAAGTTTTATGCATAAATATGGATTGATGGCTGATAGTCAGTATGAATACAGGGATTTTTCTGCATTATCGGATCTTAAAAGACATTGGATAGATATAAAAGATGGCGATATAGAAATAGATAGGGTTGTAGAAGATAGCTATGATAAAAAGGTTCTTGTAATATGCAATACGGTAAAAAAGGCACAGCAGATATATAAAAGCCTGACCGAAAAAACAGATAATGTTCATCTTCTGCATGCACGATTTACCAAAGAACATAAGAGAATGCTGGAAAATGAGATTATAAAGTTCTCAGATAGTGAAAATGAAACGGGAATATGGGTAACAACACAGTTAGTTGAGGCAAGTCTGGATATTGATTTTGATGTGTTGTATACAGAGATGAGTACGGCTGATAGTTTGTTGCAGAGAATAGGAAGATGCAACAGGAAAGGTCGGTATATTCCGGATAAGGCCAATATACATATATACATTAATGCAAATGGAGTAGGAGTCAGCCGGGCTATATATAATCGTGAGATATACACTCGTTCTGTTGAGTGTTTAGAAAAATATATTGGCAGAGTTATGACAGAATCAGACAAATCTGAATATATCAATAAAGTATACTGTACAGATGAGATAAAGGATACGGATTATTACAGGGATATAGAGAAGTTTCTTGCAATGTTTAAAGAACTGACACCAGCAGAATACAGTAAAAGTGAAACTGATGAAAAATTCAGGGATATTAACAGTATTAAAATTATTCCTGATGACGTATATGAAGATAATCGTGAAGTTATAAGCGAGTGTATTGATATAATGCATAGCTCTGATGCTGATAGAAGAGAGAAGAATGACGCAAGAACAAAGCTGGATTCATATGTGATTTCTATACAGTTATATGCTTATAAGAAATATCCGGATGGGATAGATCGTGATGTAATATATGGTAGTGATATTCATAGATCATGTATTATGTACGATTTCAATGTTGTGGATTTAACAGGAGCAGGGTTAGTTTTAGGCGAATATGAAAGAGATATATTTGTCTGAATATTCATACGATAGGAGCATTTTATGGAAGAAAGAATAACAGGAGTGATGATTTATTATTATTTCGTGTGCTCAAGAAAGTTATGGTATTTTTGTCATCAGATTAATATGGAAGATGAGAATGAAAATGTGCAGCTTGGAAAATTACTGGATGAAAACAGTTACAAGCGGGATGATAAGCATATTGAAATAGATGGCATTATTAATATTGATTTTATTCATGAAAAAAATGAACTTCATGAGATAAAGAAGAGCAAGAGTATAGAAGAGGCTGGAATATGGCAGGTTAAGTATTATTTATATTACCTGAAAAAAAGAAATGTGGATGGACTTCATGGCGTGATAGACTATCCGCTGCTGAAGAAAAATGTTGATGTAGAATTGTCGGATGAGGACTGTAAAAAACTAGATGATATTATAAAAGAAATCATTAGTGTGAAGAATCAGGAGTATCCGCCGAAGCTGGAAGAGAAAAAAATATGCAAAAAATGTGCATATTATGATTTGTGTTTTATATAGACAGAAGAAGGTGATGATAATTGAAACAGAGTTTTTATGTGTATAATAATGGGGATTTAAAACGCAAGGATAATACATTACAGTTCACTGCTTATGACGGAGAAAAAAGAGATATTCCAATTGAAAGAATTTCAGATATATATGTAATGTCTGAAATGTCGTATATCGCAGTATGGAATACCTATACATTTCTTTAATTATTATAATTATTATTCAGGAAGTTTTTATCCAAAGGATGGAAATCCAGCAGGTCAGTTGCTGGTTAAGCAGGTTGAACATTATGTGGATTATGATAAGAGATTGGATATTGCCATAAAATTTATACAGGCGGCAGCAGATAATATATATAGAAATCTCAGATATTATAATGGCCGAGAAAAAGATGTCTCGGAATATATGAGGGATATAGATTCACTTCGTGGAACTCTTTGTAAAGCAAGGACAATAGAAGAATTGATGGGAATTGAAGGAAATATAAGAAAGAGATATTATGCAGCGTGGAATGTGATTGTTAATCAGGATATACAGTTTGATAAGCGTGTTATGCATCCGCCAGACAATATGATTAATTCATTGATTTCATTTGTTAATTCCCTAGTGTATACGCGTTTATTAAGCGAGATATATCATACACAACTGAATCCAACGATAAGTTATCTGCATGAACCGGGAGTAAGAAGATATTCATTATGTCTGGATATATCGGAAGTATTTAAACCATTGATTGGAGACAGATTGATATTTTCGTTGTTAAACAGAAGACAGATAACAGAAGACAGCTTTACAAAAGAACTTAACTATCTTCATCTTAAGAAAGAAGCTTCTAAACTTATTGTTTCAGAATTTGAGAATCGTATGAAGAAAACGATAATGCATAAAGAATTGGGAAGACAGGTGTCTTACCAGTATCTGATGAGGTTAGAAGCATATAAGCTTATAAAGCATTTAATAGGTGAGAAAGAATATGAAGGGTTTAGAATATGGTGGTAGTATATGTATATTGTACTTGTATATGATGTTAGTAAAGATGAAAATGGGCAAAAGAGATGGTCACATATTTTCAAAATCTGCAAAAAGTATCTGACGCATATTCAGAATTCTGTCTTTGAAGGAGAAATATCAACAGTTCAATTAGAAAAATTACGGGGTGAGTTGAAACCACATGTTAATACTAATCTGGATTCAGTCATTTTATTCAAAAGCAGGAGTGAAAAATGGCTGGATAAAGAATTTTGGGGTAAGGAAGATGATTTGACGAGTTTCATAATTTGATTGTCGACCAGAAATAGTGTAAAATATGCACAGAGTCGACAATGGCGATATTGCTATGCTTCTGGCATATTAAGGGCATAAAGTATTAGTAATCTCTTGGCGGATTTAAAGGGTAGACAGAATAACGCTTCAGAGTTGAGAAACAGAGAGGCTTTAATAATTACGGGAATTAATAGATACATGGTGGGATGTAAATAACCTTATAAGAGTATGTTCTATATATTTTTTGTTGAATTAATAGATACATGGTGGGATGTAAATATTTTATCCGCTGAAATTGACTTACCAGTACAGGGAGGAATTAATAGATACATGGTGGGATGTAAATCTCTGATAAAAAGAAATTTCATTTTCACGCGCTTAGAATTAATAGATACATAGTGGGATGTAAATAACAATGAATATGAAAATGATTACATATCTCTTGAAATTAATAGATACATAGTGGGATGTAAATTGACTTGAAACCTGCTACAAGTGAAGCCTGCGGATTGAATTAATAGATACATAGTGGGATGTAAATACTTGGAAGCAACAAGAAAAGACTGCTGAAAGTCAAAGAATTAATAGATACATAGTGGAATGTAAATCTGCGAATAGGTGTAATTTCAAGAGAAATGTTTTTCATCGTTATTCTGTTGCACTGGTGCAACTTTGAATTATTCTACTATGCACAAATCTTCTGCAAGCATATCTGCCTAAGATTTTGCTCTTGCATAATTCTTCATTTCTAAATCCTCACTTTCTTAAAATTGGGTATAAAAATACCACTTGACCGGTGGTATTTTACTAATCAATATGCTTTATTTCCTTAATGGATCGATTTTCTTTAAGTACTCCTGCTTCTTTGAGTATCTTTTCAAAATCTTTATCATATCTCTCTTTGTCTTCCTTTGTTCTTTTAACAATTTCTCCTGTTGTTTCAAATAATGGTATCTCCTTTTTTAACTCTTCACTCATTATATTCCTCCAACAAGATATAATATTTATCATCAACCTTTCTTTATTAAGTACTTTGAATCTCTGATTTGTCTTATATAAAACTTCCTGCTCATGTGCATTAACAGAAGAAATATCTCTACCATTATGAGCATTCTGTATATATATTTGTACCTGACCGTCTTCATTATAGACCTGACCTTTTGTTGTTGACAAGAATCGTTTTACATATTTTTCTACAACTTTTTCAAACTTGAAATATACAGACCTTTGTAAATTATCATTATAATTTTCTTCATAAGATAACTTCCTCCATTCCTAAGTTTCTCATTTACTACATAGGATTTTGACGATATATTTTCATACAAAATTTTAGTATCCTCGTTAGTTAATACATTGTTTTGATTTGCTACCTTCTTACTGCTCTTTCTTATTAGCATACATTTTCTGATTATCCGGATTCAGCGAATACTTCGACAATCTGTCAAATTGCTCAACTAGCATGACAGTATATTGCTGTTTCTAATCCTGTTTGTAATCTTTTTTGACCTTTTTATCATGAATACGCTGGTTGCATCATGGGTAATCACAGTAGAAAATTGATGGTGAATATATGCCAGCGATAGGGAACTGGTGAGAAAATATAGTAGTAAATAGACAGAACAATGATATATTTAAAAGATAAAATTAAAAGAATATGACTTACAAATTAGACAATCTGAGGAATTGAAAATATTTTTGAGATGAAAAAGATTTATTTAATATGGAATCTGATAGCAAAGTTTTGAATGCCTTAAACAATATAAAAACATTTTAGACGTACTTATGAAATTATTCTCAAGGGTAAAAATATCGCTGTTTTTACAATTAGCAATGGCATTGATTTGACATCGACTTATGTATTTTGTGAATTGTGGGAATAGCAAGAAAAGTTATAAGTGAAAAATGATAAAGATATATTTGAAATTGCTTGTCGACCTATTATAGTGTAAAATATAAGTAAGGTCGACAAAGGCTTAATTTATGCGTTTAATTTGAATTTATTGAAAATGACATTAGTAATATATGTGAGATTTTATTAGAACGACAAATAACAGCTTTAGATTAGAGGTTTAAAGATGTATATAAAATTACGGGAATTAATAGTTACATAGTGGGATGTAAATGTATTCAGAGATGTAATGGAGTATGGCGGCTATATCGAATTAATAGTTACATAGTGGGATGTAAATGATTAAAAACGCAGTAACAGACTTAGGAACTACAGCGAATTAATAGTTACATAGTGGGATGTAAATAAAACAAGAGTGCCTTTTTTGATAGGTGTATGCTTAGAATTAATAGTTACATAGTGGGATGTAAATCTCGTTTATAAGCCTCTGTATCTCTGTTGTAGGCGAATTAATAGTTACATAGTGGGATGTAAATTGCACAATCAAAGCAGCAGAGCAAATGTTAGATTGAATTAATAGTTACATAGTGGGATGTAAATAGAAACGCGCCTGTAAATATAATGAGTGTTATTGGAATTAATAGTTACATAGTGGGATGTAAATATGACGGTTGATTCTTTTGCAGCATACCTTGCACAGAATTAATAGTTACATAGTGGGATGTAAATTTAGATAACAGCTTGGACGGAGATTTAAGTCAAGGAATTAATAGTTACATAGTGGGATGTAAATAAAGATGATAGTGAGATTGTAATACCTTTAACTAAGAATTAATAGTTACATAGTGGGATGTAAATACTGCAGGACCTTGCACGATATGGCAGATTACTTAGAATTAATAGTTACATAGTGGGATGTAAATATACATTGTACTATTAACAGTGTCGCCCAGCTTAAGAATTAATAGTTACATAGTGGGATGTAAATAGCCTCAATAGGTGTGCCGTCATAATCAGTATTGCCGAATTAATAGTTACATAGTGGGATGTAAATAGGCTTGCACACGGCGGTATTATCGGAAACGGCGGCGGAATTAATAGTTACATAGTGGGATGTAAATGAACTGCGGATATAAGATGTTCTTCCAGCAAGCAGGGAATTAATAGTTACATAGTGGAATATAAAATACGATACAATTATATGTTTGATTTTCTTGAAGATAGGATATGTTATTAAACAAAATAGTGGCTTTAAATTATGCGCTTTTGACAGGATCAATATGATTGATAAATGCAATCCCCTCCACGCAACCAATTCCACCACAATTCCCACTTTTCTGACAACTACAATTGGTGGAATCCACATTTTACATGGGCTATAATACATACATAACAACAGAAAGGACTGACATTATGCTACAGGAAAATCTTATAATGCTGAGGTCAATTGCAGGTAAGACACAGGAGGATATCGCAGAGGTTATTGGAATATCGAGACAGGCATACGCCAAATGGGAGCGTGGTGAAACAATTCCTGATATTGAAAAATGCGGCAGGCTTGCGGAATTTTATGGCGTGACGATGGATTCATTGATTAAGGACGATGTGCAGCTTGAAGGTAAAAGATTGGCGCCTGCACCGAAGGGCAAACATATGTGGGGTGTTGTGACAGTCAACGACCGCGGACAGATAGTTATACCTAAAGAAGCAAGAGATACATTTGGACTGGTGAATGGCAGCAGGCTGGTTGTGCTTGGCGATGACAATGAAGGCATAGCCCTTGTTAAAGCGGAGCAGTTTGAAGAAAAACTTAGCATGGCAATGGCAGTTCTTAGCAAAGATATCAAGGAATGAGGTGTTATGTATGATTTGTCCAAAATGTAATAAGGAGATGAGAAAAGGTTACCTTTTCAGCAGTAAGGACGGTGCATTCAGCTTTGCCGATGAAGTGCCTGGAGTATTTACAAATGCGAGAATAGCCAAAGGATTTGTTGAAATCACATCGCTTAAGGCGAGCCACAGAACGAAAGTGGAAGCTTGTATGTGTGAGAATTGCAGGATAGTTGAATTTGAGTACTAAATACCTGCTGGATTCTGTGCGTATTAATAAGAAAAACCTACGAATTGATGATGCATTGTCAATTTAGTGGGTCAAATCTGAGAAAGATTTCAAGCTTTCAAAAGAAAATGCCTACTATATCGGGAGATTACCTGTTTGTAGTAGGTTTATTTTTTATATTAAATCGACTGTTAATATAGACAAGACTTATTGTCAGTGTAAAAAGCCCACTAATACTTCTTTTATATGTAATCTAGTAGGTTTTTCCTGCAGGTTGCTTTTGTAAACATGTTTTATAGACATACTCAATCTTCATTTTGTGACACTTTGGTAGGCCTTATGATATAATGAAACTATAATCAGAAGAAAGGAGTCACACATGAGCGGACAATCATTCACCATATCACCAATTCCAGATGACATATTTGCAAAGATGCAGGGGAAATCATTTAAGGTCAACTGCACCGTTCCAAGAGAAGATTTGCGGTATCTTAAAGTTTTGCATGTCGGATTTGATGGGGAAACGCACACAGGTGAGCTGGTTGTGAACAGGCTGATTGCTGATGATGTGCTTGATATATTTAAGCAGCTTTACGAGGCTAGCTATGAGATTGAAAAAATCAGACTTATTGATGAATATGACGCTGATGACGAGAAGTCAATGAGTGATAATAATTCTTCAGCATTTAATTTCAGATACATTTCCTATTCAACGAAGCTGTCAAAGCATGCGTTAGGGCTGGCGGTTGACATCAACACGCTTTATAATCCTTATGTGAAAAATGTTGATGGCAGAAGAAATGTAGAACCTGCCAACGCTGAAAAGTATACGGACAGAAGCATTGAATTTCCACACAAAATCGACCATGACGATTTGTGCTATAAGGTGTTTGCAGAACATGGATTTGAGTGGGGCGGCGACTGGGAACATGCAAAAGATTACCAGCACTTTGAGATGCCAGATGAGTGGATTGAGAAAAGTTCGTGCAGAAAAATGTAACATAACACAAAAGTTCGTACATAAAAGTGTGATAAAAAACATTTTTACGTCCATAAAAATGTTGACCATACACTCTTAAAGGAATAAAATATTATACACAGGTTATAGTATTTTTCAGGAGGTGTCTGATGAAGCGTTTTGCAATTGAACAGTTAAAGCAATGGAAAGATAAAAAAGACAGAAAACCTCTTATTATCAGAGGAGCAAGACAGGTTGGAAAAACATGGCTTATGAAGGAGTTTGGAAGAACATGTTTTGACAATGTTGCATATGTGAACTTTGATAGTAATGCAAGAATGAAGAATGTTTTTGATGGTGAAATTGACATTCCCAGGATTATTATGGCAATAAGTATAGAGACAGGAATGACAATTGACAGTCATAATACACTTATTATATTTGACGAGATACAGGAAGTGCCTAAAGCACTTTCGTCACTTAAATATTTCTGTGAAAATGCACCGGAGTATGCGGTTGTTGCAGCAGGTTCTCTGTTGGGGGTTGCACTTCACACAGGCACTTCATTTCCAGTTGGCAAGGTTGACTTTATGGATTTGTATCCCTTAAGCTATCAGGAATTCTTATGTGCATTAGGGGAAGAGCGATATGTAGATGTACTTAAGGGTGAAGATACATCAATGGTAAGTACATTTGGTTCTAAATATATAGACAGACTTAGGGAGTATTATTATGTTGGAGGAATGCCAGAAGTTGTAGCATCATATGTAGAGAATAAGGACTTTAACAGGGTTCGTGAGATACAGAAGAATCTGTTGAATTATTACAGGCAGGATTTTTCAAAACATGCAGAGATTAATCTTGTTCCACGACTTAATCTTGTGTGGGATTCAATTCCTATGCAGCTTGCGAAAGAAAATAAGAAATACATTTATGGACAGGTCAGAGAGGGCGCGAGAGCCAAAGATTTTGAACTTGCAATACAGTGGCTGCTTGATTGCGGACTTATTCATAAAGTAGCAAGGGTTAGCAAGCCGGCACTTCCATTGAAGGCATATATGGATTTAGACTCATTTAAAATGTTTTTGCTTGATATAGGGCTTCTTATTGCCATGACGGACTTAGATGCGAGAGTTATTATTGATGGCAACAGGATTTTTACAGAATTTAAGGGAGCGTTGACGGAGCAGTATGTATTGCAGCAGCTTATCAGTGAAGCAGGGATTGTACCTTATTACTATTCTGCGCAGAATTCCAGAGGAGAAATTGATTTCCTTGTGCAGGGTAGAACATCTGTTATTCCAATTGAAGTAAAGGCAGAGGAAAATCTAAGAGCCAAGAGTTTAAGAGCATTTTGTGATAAATATAATCCTGATTATGCAGTGAGGACATCTATGTCAGATTATCGGGAGCAGGACTGGATGACTAACATACCTCTTTATAATATCGATAGGATAACCACTTTCACATCAAGGTAGGTGACAATATGAATTACTTAAAAATGCGGCGTGTCAGAAAAACTGGCGCGCCGTATTTTATTAAATTCCCTTGTTAATTGCGATTACTAGTGTTATTATCATAGTATAGTTAGCGAAAACTAACGGAAGCGAGTTGTGACTACAGCAAAGACTGACCGCTATTATAACAAAAGCTGGTTAAAGCTGCAAAAAGGAGGGGAGGAAATATATGTTTATAGATATTAAGGATGCAAGAAAACATTATGGCGAGGGTGAGACACTTGTCAACGCACTTGACGGCGTGAGTCTGTCTTTGGGAGAAGGCAGGATATATGTAATTCTCGGACCTTCAGGTTCAGGAAAGAGTACGCTTCTTAATATGATTGGAGGTCTTGATTCACTTGATTCAGGCGAAATTACAATTTCAGGCAGGAACATAAGCAGAAGTGACAAGAAGAAAATGACAGACTACAGAAGGGAAGATGTTGGATTTGTATTCCAGTTCTACAATCTGATTCCAGACCTTACAGTGCAGGAAAATATTCAGGTTGTCGCTGATATTGCAAAGCAGCCAATGGATATAGAAGAGGTAATGAAGGCACTTGATATTGACAAATATAAGAATCGTTTTCCAAAGGAGCTTTCAGGTGGACAGCAACAGAGAGTTGCGATAGCAAGAGCATTAATCAAGAATCCTAAGATTCTTCTGTGCGATGAGCTTACGGGTGCGCTTGATTCCAAATCATCAAGAAATGTCCTGAAATTCATAGAGAAAGTCAATGAACAGTTTAAGACTACAATTATAATCATAACACATAATGAAGCGATAGCTGATATGGCGGACACAGTCATAAGAATTAAAGATGGTCAGGTTGCTTCCTGCACAGATAACAACAGTAAGCACAGCGCAGAGGAACTTGAATTGTAAAAGAACAAGTATCTGAATTATAAAAAATGTGATTATGAGGAGGCTGGTTATGACTCTTAACAAGAGATATTTAAGAAATGTTAAAGAGAATCTGTCGTTTTATATAGCTGCGGCAGTTCTTACCGTAGTTGCCCTGCTGCTGTTCTATCTTTTTTACATAGCAGGAACAGGAATTAAATCATATGGTGACCAATTCTTTATAGATAATAAGCTGGAAGATGCCACATTTACAACATATGTGGAGATACCGGATAACGAGATTAGTAATATAGAGAAGAAATATAATGTTACATTTGAGAAAGAGCATTATGTAAATATTAATGAGGACGGATATAAAGTAAGGGTTTTCAAACGCAATAAGAAAATCGACCTTTATGAGGTGATTGATGGAAATGACATATTTAACGATGATGAGATTGTTATATCAAAGGGATATGCTGAAAGTGAGCATGTAAGTATTGGCGACAGGCTCACAATTAAGGGAAAAGAATACAAGGTTACAGGATATTTCTTAAGACCTGATTACCTGTATATGCTTGAGAATACTGATGATTCATACAAGAATATCACATCATTTTTCCTTGCATACATGACAGATAGTGCGTACGATGCGCTTGAGGCAAGCTCATGTCAGTACAAGGTAGTATACAGTGACGACAGTGATGTGACACAGTTCAGAAAAGACATGAACGAGCAGTACAAGATAAACAGCTATCTTGCTAAAGACAATAACCAGAGAATTACAATGGTTGATGATCAGGCAATAATGTTTCTTATTATGGCATTTGTATTTCTGTTTACACTGCCGCTTATTACAGTTGCACTTATAGCTATTATAATAGGCAGAAAGATAAAGCAGGAACAGAAAATGATTGGTACACTGTCAGCACTTGGCTACACTAAAAGACAACTTATGTGGCATTACAGTGTGCTTGCCATGATTCCGGGACTTGCTGGTGGAATTATTGTTACAATTATTACCAAGATAATACAGCAGCCATATGGCGAAATGAGCCTTGCAGATTATGAGCCAATGCCGGTCCATTTCACACTTCCAATTTCGATAGCGGTTATAGGAATAATAATTCCTACGGCTATCTATATGCTTGAGGCAGCACATAAAGTGTCTAAGCTCTTAAAGAAAGACACTGTAGAAATGCTTAATGGCAATGCAGATGGTGACAGCAGAACAAGACATGTATTAGCCGGTAAGAAGGGCAAGGTAAGAAATAAGTTCGCATTAAGAAGCATACTTGCCAATCCGGGAAGAAGCCTTGTTGTATTTTTAGGTGCATTTTTAGGGGCACTGATGATAACAGTTGCGTTTATGTTTATAGACTCTATCAATAATGTAATTGACAGAGGTGCTGACAGCATGGGAAGTTTTAAGTATGAATATGTGCTTAACCGCCTAAAGACAGATGAAGTGGCAGGAGCAGATGAGCTTGTTATAGGAAAATACGAGCATGACGGCTCTTCATTTTCACTGATAGGCGCGGATACAGATGTGAAGTATCTGAATATTGATACTGAGGATGGTAGCAGGGCAGACCTTTCCAATGGATATTATGTTACAAATGTAATGGCATACGCCTATAAGCTCGAAGCCGGGGACGAATTTACATTTGTTAATCCTATTACAATGGAAGAAAAGAAAGTCACAATAAGCGGAATTATAATGAATGACAGCCAGAAGTTGCTTGTGTGCAGCCAGAACAATGCAAGAAAACTGCTCGTATGGGATGACGGAACATACAACGGACTGCTGTCAGAGAAGAAGCTTGACTTAGGCGATGAGATATCTAAGACGGTGACATCAGATGACATCAGGGAGCAGATGAAGACTATTCTTACAGAGATGGGTGCAATTATATATTCACTTGCGGTAATCGGTGCGATTATATGTATTGCGGCATTGTATGTATCTGTAAATATGCTTATTTCAGAGAACCGCCACAACATATCAATGCTTAAAGTACTCGGACTTAAGAACCGTGAAATTAACAGAATGATTATTGATGTAAACCATATAATAATACCGTTTGGCATAGCAGTCGGAATGCTTACAGGGTATTTTATGATGGTTGTGGTATTCAGGATATATTCTGGAATGGAGGGGGTGCTTTACACACCGGTAATAACAGCACAGAGCATAATACTGACTATAGTAATAGTGATTGCATGCTATGCAGTATCACTTCTTACTGTGAGAAGAAAGGCTGACAGGGTTGATATGGTTGAAAGCCTGAAAGATAATAGAGAGTGATTGTGTAATAGCAATAAATCAGTTCTTAAGTAAAAATGTATTAAGAAAACGGTATATTTCAGAACTAACTATACAAAATGCACAAACACTTGCGTAAATCTTTGTAATTTTAAGCCATTTCATTTTTATCCTTATTATGGTATTTTTAGCATCAGAGGCGATTTATTTTGCATGATATCGGACACTGCCAGCGAAATAACGCCTCTTTTGCTATTTAATCTATAATGTATGGGAGGTTAATAATGATTAAGAAGGCAAGAAGGGTTTTTGCAGCTGTTGTTGCAGTATTATTAGTATGTTTTACAGCAGCACCAGTGTTGTCAGCTAATGCGGCAACACAGAATTCATGGAATTTCAAGAATTCTAATTTTAAGAAGTTAGGAACTATTAAATCAAGTACTACAGTAGACGGACTTGGTCTTATGGCAACAAGCAGTAAGAATATGAAGGTTAAGGCGGAATCTGTAACAGTAGATGGCACAGCATATACATATTGTCTGGCTCTTTCTGGTACAGGCACTACATCATACCGTTCAGTTAAGGTACCAGTGTCAGGTTCTGATACAATAAAGGTAGTGTTAAGAAGCAGTGGAAGCTCTACCCGTAATTTAATCGTAGCTGATTCTAATGGAAAGAAGCTTGGAACTATTGCAGCTAATAAGACAGCTTCTTTAGGAACATATTCATATTCAGGTTCTAAGGGATACATATATCTGTATTCAGAGAACAGCGGAATCAACATTTACAAAGTACAGGTTGATTCTAATGGCAGCTCATCATCTGGTTCTTCATCAGGAAGTTCATCAGGTTCAGGCAGCTCTTCATCAGGAAGCAGCTCATCTTCAGGTTCATCAACAGGTTCATCTGTATCAGGTAATTATGTGGTTAAGGCTGGTGGAATGTCTTTAGCAGATGCACTTAAGAAGGCTAAGTCAGGACAAACAGTAGTTATTGATGGAACAGTTAAGTCCGGAGCTGTTTCACTTCCAGCAGGTGTTAATCTTGCAGGAAAGAATAATGCGACAATAGATTTCTCACAGACAAGCGGAAGTTCAGGAAGAGGAATTACATTATCAGGTAATGGAAGCACACTTTCTAACATTACAGTTAAGAATGCTTCTGATAATGGAATCTTTATTTCAGGTTCTAATAATACATTAAAGTATGTAACATGCTGTTATAATGAAGATGCAGGTTTTCAGGTAAGCAACGGAGGAGCTAATAACAAGTTTTATAATTGCAAGTCTCATCATAATGCAGATGCTAAGGGTGAGAATGCTGATGGTTTTGCAGTAAAACTTCATTCAGGTGAAGGCAATTATTTTGAAAACTGTGTAGCTGAATACAATAGTGATGATGGCTGGGATTGTTATGCAGCTCATGGAGCAGTAACACTTGTAAACTGTCAGGCTAACTACAATGGATACTGTGATGGAATATATGGTGATGGTAACGGATTTAAGATGGGTGGAGTAGATAATAAAACACCAGGAAAGGCAGCTCACCTTGATCCTCTTAACCATAAGCTTATTGGATGTACAGCTAAGGGAAACTATGCTAATGGTTTCGATAGAAACAACCAGAGTGGTGTTGTAACAATGAAGAATTGTATTTCAGATTCTAATAAGGGTAATAATTATCACTGGCCACTTACAGGAAAACCATCTGCACTTGGTTATAAAGTAACATTTGGCAAGGCTATTATTGAGGATTGTACTAATATTAATGGAAAAGTTAATATTACAGGAGCAACTCTTAAGGGTAACTGTAAGGGATTCTAGGATAATGGCTGATTGTAATAATATGGTTTACAATACAATATTATAATTTATAACAAAATAATAAAACGCATGTCCGATTTTTTCAATCTGGCATGCGTTTTTTATCGTTAATCCAATTCGTTAAGATCAGTCAATTATATGATGATTAAGCCATCTGCGGGAGTGGAAACGTATAGTGAACACGATACCGCGCACAGTCCAGTCGGCAAACATTCCAATCCATACAGCAATAGGACCAAAGCCATATACACGGCATAAGAATATAGTAAAGCTTACACGGCATAACCACATGCTTGCACACGATGTTATCATTGAAAACTTCACGTCTCCGGCGGCACGCATTCCGTACGCCGGAATGAATGACAATACCCATGATATTGGCTTGGTTATTGTTATGAAAAGAGTCATCTCAAAACACATTCTTGCACTTTCTGCTTCCATTCCACCGAGTATGGTAATCGGCCTGCACAATGCAAATACAACAAGACAGCTTATAATAATGGCAGCTTCAGCCATTTTACTGAGCTTCTTTATATAATATATGGCTTCATCTTTTCTTCCGGCTCCAATGCACTGGCCAACTATAGTCATAAGTCCGATACCTACACCCTGTGCGGCAACTCCGTTAAGGTTTTCAAGAATATTGGTCACAGCATTTGCAGCAATGGCAGCAGTTCCAAGCGTTGAAACTGTTGACTGGATTGCCAGCTTTCCAAACTGGAACATGCTGTTTTCAATACCTGAAGGAATACCAATATATAAGACTCTCTTAATTAAATCCCAGTCGGGACGGATTGTGTAATATCTGTTTACGCAGATAGTCTGAGAAGGGTTTCTTAATTTAATAATTACAACAACTGCACAGAAAACTCTTGATGCAAGTGTTGATAGTGCAGCCCCTGCAACACCCATGCCAAGTCCGAATATAAGAATCGCATTACCACCTATATTAAGGAAGTTGGATATTATTGATATTATCATAGGGCTTTTGCTGTCCTTCTGGGCTCTCATAATGGACGCACCAGCGTCATACAGACCAATGAATGGAAATGACAACAGGGTAAACAGGAAGTACGCCTGTGAATCAGCCATAACCTCAGCTTCTACCGAACCAAAGATGAACTTAAGCATTGGTACACGAAGAATGAGACATATTGCTGATATGAAAACCGACAGCACTGTCATGACAAGAAATACCTGTCTCGCAGCGCGGTTGGCACCTTTAGGGTTGCTGCTTCCTATGTACTGGGAACACAGGATTGCACCTCCGGCAGCAAGTGCTGACAAGGCCTGTATTACAAGAATATTGATGGAATCAACAAGCGATACTGCTGAAACAGCAGATGCACCTACATTACTTACCATCATAGTATCAACAGTTCCCATAAGTGAAGCCAAGAGATTTTCCAGCATGATAGGAATAAGAAGTTTCCTTATATCTACATTAGAAAAAATGTGGTCAGAATTATTAGTCATTGAAATTACTCCATAATATTTTACAAACTAAAATGCAACTAACATAATTTATTCCTAAGAACAGATAAAGTCAAGTATATATGTTGATAAAACATGTCAGAAAGAACATATTGGCATAAAATACTTGACTTTATAATATAATTATGATATCTTAACAAAGCACTGAGATATCAGTGATTATGCGGGTGTAGTTCAATGGTAGAACACTAGCCTTCCAAGCTAGATACGTGG
>OMAO01000502.1_pt1 | contig 20664 bp, 19 predicted proteins | sample 1644641 | NCBI WGS metagenome assembly OMAO01 (sample SAMEA103958120, study PRJEB25191) | human gut metagenome | biome: human-associated habitat [ENVO:00009003]; feature: intestine environment [ENVO:2100002]; material: feces | place: Germany | collected 2013/2015
TTATGTTAAGCTTGACATTACTATTTTCAAATACTTTTCCCGCCACATCAATTAGCCAACCAAATAATAGTAAAGCAATAACATTTCCTATTAATACATCATTTACTTCACCTCTACTGTTATCAGTAATTATTGTTGCACACATACCAAGCAAAAATGTTATTGAAATTTGAAGCCATCTTAAAGCGCCACTACCATATTCATTAAATAAATATTCTAAAATAACACTTACTCCTGCTTCTTCATTCTTTATTAACATTTCTTTTGCTAATTCAAAGCCTGCTTCACATTCTGACAAATCTGCATCTTTTATAGTATCTCTTACTTTCCTTGCCGCTTCACGTTGCTGTTCTACTTTGTATGCTATATTTTCTTTTTCAAAATTTCTAAATTTCATTTCATTCTCCTTATCCTTTAAGTACCTATAAGTGGTTGACAGACACCACAAACCTCATAAATATTTCATTTCTTATTAAAATAGAACCATCTAAAGATGACTATATCTCTTATCTTTTGCATAATCGTATCATTTTGCCAGTTCCTCATAAGCCTCCATATTTTGTTTAATAAAGCACTCCGAAATTGCAAATACATCTTCTGTTGATGCAATTTTTTCCTGTTCCGCTTTACTAAAATCAATTGCTTGTGTATTAGAAACCCTTGTATTAGTATCAACCGACATAATATTCACCTCACTTAACCATATTCTATATTACTGAATAATTATGTTACTTTTTAGCCCATTTGCAAATTTTTTTAAATTCAATTATTTTCTAAACTTATACTTAAAAACAGTCAATTTATACAATCGACCGTTTTCCATTGCTCATTTTACTTCTAGCATCAACAAAACATCTGATTCATAATATCTATATTATTCAGTTGCCAAAACTAAAGCCAAAATATACTATATTGATAGCAATCTCATAAATTCTTCTAACTGTACATTATCCTTTGGCATAACTGGTATATCAAATTCATTTAATGCTCCAGCTTTTTTGAGTTTTTGAATCTTTGAAAAACTTTCTTGATTAAAACTACACCATGTTTCCAAATTATAAAGGACATTATTTTTTATGCAGGCATCCTGACGATTTTGTAGTGCCTCATAAAAATTAATACCATTCTCTACCATTACTGCATACTCATTTTTATTCTTAATTGTCCTGATATCCTCAGCTTCTTGAAATATTTTCTTTGTTATAAAATCTCCTAACTGTGGTGTCTTACCATACTCAGGATACTTTCTATGCTTTATTTCTTCTTCCTTTTCAGCAGTAATTCCATATATTAGGCGAAACAATTCCTTATCGTGTGATACAAAATCCAATGTAATATTATTAGGAAGTGAATCCTTGCAAACTACAAGTACTTGCTGTATCTGTTGTTTCATCGTTTCAATCATATCACTCAATTGATTGAACTCTGGAGATTTGTAATCATCATCTCTATGCGCACAATTCTTATCACGTTCATAATAAATCGCCTCAATCAGCTTGTCTTCACAAATTTTCTTTTTGTTTTTAGGATGTGATTTATCAAGTACAACACAGCAATTTATGTAGAATTCTCTCCTTAATTCCTCAATTTTTCGTCTAAGGTTAAGATTGCACACCTTATCAATATTTTCTTCTATAAAAAGAATGCTATCTACATTCTTTTTTGCATCAATCAAATACTTTGCCATACTCCATTTATCTATGACAATACACCTCCTCGCATAATTCAATTTACTTAATAAGCTGATCACAATATGGTAACAGTTCTTCTATCTTGGCAACGATACGCTTCTGCTCCTCAAGTGGTGGAAGCGGTACTAGCAAATTAACCATTGTTTCAGTACCAACTCTAGGCATCTTCACTCCATACGACACAGCATTTACAGCAAAATTAACAAATGGCGCTCTCAAAACCCACATAATATACCTATTATAAATTTCACCATATGTATCAAAAGGAACAAGTTCTGGAGTACATATTCCATCATCAGAAGCAACGAGTATTTTTAATAAGTAAGGACGTAACTTGCTGTATAAAATATTACCTTTCTCAAATATCACCTTATCTCCCGATATTTTTCTTTCAGATGCACATACTCTATTTAATATTGCACCTGTATCTTTTTCAATATCCTCCAAGTCCAAACTCCACATATCGTCCTTAATATCATTTGGACTTATTTTTTTCTTTGTTTGAGCATATGAAGATATCTCTCCCAATCTCACCCATTTCCAACTACTAGGAATCTCAAATGGAATTTCATCCTCTGCAATCTCAAGCAATGGCTTTTCTTTCTTAATCTTACCATCTTTGATAAGCTGAGCTTTCTCAGCAACAATCTGCTCATAAAGTCCATCGGCAGTTCCTTCTTCTGGTCGTTGCTCCACAAGCTTGCCCTGCATAGCCATTTGCAGGATACTCTTCTTCATATTCTCTGGAAATTTTTTGTTAAATGTTTCCAGCTTCGTATAAGCCTTGTCATACTGGTCGATATATGGAAGAATTTTCTCAATCTTGGCAACGATGCGGTGCTGCTCTTCAAGTGGTGGAAGTGGAATCAAAAACTGTTCTAAACTTTTTGCTGCAAGATTAGGTTGTGCAGTTCCATTATCATACAAACGTATCTGCGAAAAAAACAGTGGTGCATCCAAATACCGCATAAAGTATTCTGATAAAATTTCATCATCTCCATGCTGTCTGCAAATAACTAATGATGAAGCAATTGCACCCACATCAAATGGATAATTTCCATGTTTCCCTAAAGAACCTCTAATACATACAACAACATCCCCCTTAATAAGTTTCCCATTTCCTAATTTGTCATACTGTTCCTTAGACAAACACAGTAGATTATCGTCTTTCAATACACTTTTACCATCCAAATTAACAGCACTTATAAACGGAATTCCCTCATGATGCAATGTTGATTTCGCTGGATAATTTTTTCCTCTATCTCCATTTAATACTTCAAATAATACATTTAATCTCACCCACTCCCAAGACTCAGGAATTTCAAAAGGTATCTCATCCTCCGTAATCTCTGGCAATGGCTTTGACTTCTTTATCTTTTTATCTTTTATGAGCTGATCCTTTTCCAGATTTATCTGTTCAAGCAACTCTCTCGCAATGCCTTCTTCGGCTCTTTGCTCGACGAGCTTGCCTTGAACAGCAAGCTGTAGGATACTGTTCTTTAAATCCTGTGCATTCAAATTAGTTACCTCCCAACATAGAAGTAATCTTCTCTAATACATGGTCAATCTCAGCATTAAGGGATGCTCTCTTTTCCTGATACTGATTAATCAAATCCATCGGGTCAAGGATTTCCTCTTCTTCGTGTGGGAATCCACAAAGGTCAATATTGTATCCGTTGGCTGCGATTTCATCTACCGTATATTTCTTAGCCTTAGGGAATCCATCTACTTCAATCTCCTCACGATTATCCCACCACTCAAGGGCAGGTGCAAAATGCTCCAGCTTCATAGGCTTTGTCTTTGAGAAATTCTTATACCCCTCAGGCATGTCCAAACGATAGAACCATGTCTCCTCTGTTGGGTGTGTATTGTCAAAGAACAAAATGTTTGTCGTAATAGAAGTATACGGAGCAAACACACTATGTGGCATTCTTATGACTGTATGAAGATTAAACTCCTCAAGCAGTTTCTTCTTGATATTTACCTTTGCATTATCAGTACCAAAGAGGAAACCATCAGGAAGAATAATTCCACATCTACCATCCTTTTTTAGGCGGAACATAATAATATCCATAAATAAATCAGCAGTCTCTGAACTACGCAGTTCCATAGGGAAGTTTGCTTTTACAGAATCCTTTTCATTACCACCATATGGTGGGTTCATAAGAACAAGGTCAAACTTTTCCATCTTTCTGTACTCTTTATAATCCGTCTCAAGAGTATTGCCATGAATTATCTCAGGGTTATCAATATCATGCAGGAGCATATTTGTAACACAGAGAATATGTGGCAGAGCCTTCTTCTCCACACCATAAACTGTATTATTATAAATTTCCTTGTTCTCGTTGGATTTAAGGCTCTCCTCATATAATTCATTAAGTGCAGACACAAGGAATCCGCCAGTACCACAGGCAAAGTCAGCTACCCTCTCGCCTAGTCTTGGCTTAGTAACTTTTACCATGAAGTCAGTTACTGCTCTAGGTGTGTAGTACTCACCTGAATTACCAGCACTCTGCAAATCCTTAAGGAATGACTCATAAATTGAACCAAATGCATGTCTTTCCTCATACTCTGTAAAGTCAATTTCATCAATGATATTGATGACCTGTCTAAGCAGGATACCATCTTTCATATAGTTGTTGGCATCCTCAAAGGCATAACGCACCATCATCTGGTTCATTGGAGTATCCTCTGATACCTCAAGATTTTTAAGTGCAGGGAACAGCTTATTATTGACAAAATCAAGGAGTGCATCTCCAGTAAGAGCCTGACCATCTTTGTTATCTACCGCCCAGTTTCTCCACTTGTACTCATCGGGAATGATAGAAATATAATCATCATTGATAAGCTCCCATTCCTCTTCTTTTGCATCATATATCTTTAAAAACAGAGTCCATACAATCTGCTCAATACGTTGAGCATCTCCATTTACCCCTGCGTCATTACGCATTACATCTTGTATTCTCTTAACGAAATTAGTTATAGCCATTGGTAAAAAACCTACTTTCAATTTTTATTTGTAAAATACTACGCAGAGAAGATTTCATCTTCCAGTTCTTTCACAGCCTGTTCATATGCTGCTTTACCTCCAAAGGCTTTAACAATCTTCATAGGACTACCAAACTGCTGGAATTCGTGTAACTGTAAAACCTTTGTCTCCTCTATCTCTTTCAAGCCTTCACTTGCATACTTATCCATAAGTGCTCCCAGAACTTTCCTCGCAAGCTCTGAATACTTATAGAGATATCCTCTCTTCTGAACATTATTTATACGCTCTATACGGGTAAGTGGTGCTTTATCATATGCAAGGTGCAGGATTAAATCAAAATCGTCTATATCAGTCTGACCTGTCTCTTCACGAACAGCATCCAGCAGTACACCATCCTCACGAAGTTCTTCTACGATAGCCTGTTTCTTCTTTGCTTCATTCCACTTCTTAAGGAATACATCTAACCTCGCATACTGTCCTAAAATATTCTTTCTTGTATAATCGATAAGACTTTCAGTTATAAGTTTTCCATCCTTATCAATATACTGTATTCTCTCCGACAGAACTTTAACTTCTACATCCTTGACATAATACTTCTTAGGCTTCTCAGAGCCATCACCATTACCCCAATCATCGCCAGAATCACCAGTATTTCCTGTATTTCCAGTACCTGAATTACTGCCAGTATCATCTCCTGTATTTTCAGTATCGTCTTCATTGCCTGTTACTGGATCTACTGGGTCATCGCCAGTAATGTCGATTACTACCTCAGGGTTACCATCAAAATCTTTATCAGCAAATAATCTTGATGCGTTACGGAAGTCCATAATTGTAAAATATGTTTTTCCATAATCCTCAAGTAAACGAGTACCTCGACCAATAATCTGCTTGAATTCTGTCATGGAATTTATATTGTTATCCAACACAATGAGCTTGCACATTTTAGCATCAACACCAGTAGTCATCAGCTTACTTGTGACTGCTATAACAGGATATGTGCTGTCCTCATCAATGAAATTATCCAGTTGGGCTTTACCTTCAGCATTATCTCCAGTTATACGCATAATGTACTTATGGTTCTCAGTCCACAGGTCTTTATTCTCGGCAATAAGAGCCTGACGCATACGCTCCGCATGCTCCACATCTACGCAGAACACAATGGTCTTGCTGAACCTGTCAGTTTTCTTCAAGAATTCTGTAACCTTCTTTGCAATGACTTTGGTTCTCTCATCAAGTACAAGAGTCCTATCAAAATCTTTGATATTGTACTCTCTATCCTCGATTTCATAGCCATTATCATCATGTTTCCCAGCTTCTGGACGATAACCAACAAGGTCTTTATCAAGTCCTATACGAATAACCTTATATGGAGCAAGGAATCCATCATTAATACCCTGTTTCAGAGAATACTCATAAATAGCTTCTCCAAAATATGTCTGCGATGATGCCTCTTTTGTTTCAATTGGTGTAGCTGTCATACCTATTTGAGTTGCACCAGAGAAATATTCTAATATCTTTCTCCAAGCTGACTCTTCCTTAGCGGAGCCTCTATGACACTCATCAATGAGTATCAGGTCAAAGAACTCAGGCTTAAACTGCTTGAATGGCTCTACACCCTCATCACCAGCTAACTGCTGGTACAATGCAAGATAGATTTCATAAGAACTGTCGAGCTGTTTATTCTCGACTTTAGTCATTTTACCCCCGAATGGCTTGAAATCACCAGATATTGTCTGGTCTACAAGGACATTCCTATCAGCAAGGAACAATATCTTCTTTTTAATACCAGCTTTCCATAGTCTGTAGATAATCTGAAAAGCCATGAATGTTTTACCAGTTCCAGTTGCACAGACTAAGAGTACCCTGTCCCTTCCACTTGCCACAGCATTTACAGTTCTGTCGATGGCAATTCTCTGGTAGTAACGAGGTGTCTTATAACCTGGCACCCAGTAATATGGCTCTAGCAGAGCTTTCTCACCAGTTTCAGAGAAATTCATCTCATTTACATATCTGTGATACAGCTCATCTGGCGATGGGAACTCATCTAAGGAAAGGTTACGAATATCACCAGTTATTAAATCCTGCTCTACAAAGCCATCTCCATTAGATGCATATACAAACTTTACATCCAGAGCTTCTGCATACTCTATAGCCTGTTGCAGTCCTGATCCTACTGGATGGTTGTTATCCTTAGCTTCTATGATTGCTAATGGAAGATTAGGCTTATAGAACAGCAGATAATCTGCACGTTTCTGCTTGCCTCGTGAAGTTATATTACCCCTTAGGATGATGCGACCTGCTGTGAATGCATACTCATAGCGAATCTGCTTTTTGTCCCAGCCTGATTGCTCTACCGCTGGAGTTATATATCTTGCTTTTATATCTTCCTCTGAAAGGTCTCGTTTCCCCATTTGCACAGCTCCTCTCTTTTTGTGAATTATCTCATGTATGATGTCCAATAATCATCATCTAAAACTACTTTTTCATATTTTATATAATAGATTGATTATACCATATATTACTATTTTTTTCATTCATATTATAATGCATACAGTTTTGAAAAGTTATTTTACATAGTTACTTGCCTATTTAAAGTTTTCAGCCTCTTATACAAAATATTACTCATACTTATCAAGAAACGGTCTTTGATTATTATACATCAAAGACCGTTTCCCATTGTAATTGTATTCTACTTATATACTTATACAATTAATAAAATCATCATTCTATATTTTAATCCTCATTCATCTTCGCTAACTTAGCAGCCTGGTCAGCTGCAATACAAGCATCAATTATCTCCTGAATGTCTCCATTCATAATCTTATCTAACTTATAAAGTGTAAGACCGATTCTGTGGTCTGTAACTCTTCCCTGTGGGAAGTTATAAGTTCTGATTTTCTCTGAACGGTCACCTGTACCAATCTGGCTTCGTCTTGCCTCAGCCTCAGCATCATGGGCTTTCTGACATTCAATATCATATAATTTAGAACGTAATAAAGCAAATGCCTTAGCTTTATTCTGTAACTGCGATTTTTCTGTCTGGCTGTATACAACAATTCCTGATGGAAAATGTGTTAAACGAACCGCTGAATCGGTTGTGTTGACACACTGTCCACCATTACCTGAAGCACGCATAACGTCGATACGGATATCTTTCTCATCAATCTGGACATCGACTTCTTCAGCTTCCGGCATAACTGCAACTGTAATTGTAGATGTATGGATACGTCCGCCTGATTCTGTCTCCGGTACACGCTGTACACGATGCACACCTGATTCATATTTAAGAACTGAATAAGCACCCTGACCTGTTACCATAAATGTAACATTCTTCATTCCGCCTATTCCGATTTCTTCACATTCCATTAATTCAACTTTCCAGTTCTTGCTTTCTGCATAATGCACATACATACGATAGATTTCATAGGCAAATAATGCTGCCTCATCTCCACCTGCACCTGCACGAATCTCCACGATAACGTTCTTGTCATCATTAGGGTCCTTTGGAAGTAAAAGAATCTTAAGCTGTTTTTCTAATTCTTCAATTCTTGCTTTAGCTTCATTTAATTCCTCTTTAGCAAGTTCTTTCATCTCTTCGTCACTCTCTTCATCGAGAATGGCAAGACTGTCCTGTACAGTTTCCTTGCATTTCTTATATTCTTTATATGCTTCAACAATAGGCGCAAGGTCTGCCTGTTCTTTCATAAGCTTTCTAAATCTGGCCTGATCATTTGCAATTGACGGGTCATTAAGCTCAAGCATTAACTCTTCATATCTTCTTACAAGATCATCTAATCTGTCAAACATAAATCTGTCTCCTTTTTCCTGTTACAACTCTGTCATTTCCTGACAAATCTTTTAGTACCTCTATATCAGTAAACCCTTTTTGACGAAGCAGTTCCTTAACCTGCTCGCTCTGGTCATATCCGATTTCAAATATAATGTAACCGTCTTTTTCCATATATTCCTTACATTCATCAATTATTTTTCTGTAGAATTTAAGTCCGTCTGCATCACCATCTAATGCCATTCGTGGCTCGTATTCCCTTACCTCCGGCATAAGCTTTTCTACTTCTTCTGACTTAATATATGGTGGGTTTGATACAATAATATTATATTTTCCCTTGATATTAGTAAATAAATCGCTTTTTTCAAAATGTACATTGTCCACCTTATTCAAATTCGCATTTTCATTAGCTACCTCTAATGCTTTTTCTGACAAATCCGAACCTGTTACTTTCGTATTTGGACACATTTTCGCAATGGATATAGCTATACAGCCACTTCCCGTACACAAATCAAGCACATTTACATCCTGTTTATCCACATAATAATCAGCACCGATGACTTCAACCGCTTTTTCAACAAGCAGTTCGGTGTCCTGACGAGGAATCAATACATTTTCATTCACCTTAAATGGCAAACCCATAAATTCCCATTCTCCAACTATATATTGAAGTGGATAATGTGTCATTCTCTTCTCAATTGCCTGAAAATACTTCTCTTCAATATCTAATGGTACTTCATCATGCATTTTGATAAAATACTCCGTCCTTGATATATCACATATTTTCTCTACGAGAATCCACGCATCATAATCATGGTCATTAATCCCTGATCTAAATAGTTTCAATTGTCCCTGTTTTACCAATTCTGCGTACTTCATACTTCCTCCGCCTATTGATTCATATAACAGTTATTGATTAGTTTCTTCACTATTTTCTGCTAAAAATGTTCTCCAGTCGAATACTGCTTCGACTGCCTTAATTGCCACTTCTGCCATTTTCTCATCCGGCTCTTTAGTTGTAAGCTTCTGTAATGCCATACCCGGCGCACTTACTATATCCACTAATTTACCCTCATGTTGTCCGGCAAATCTAAGCACTTCATAAGATACTCCTGCAATAACAGGTATCATTAATATTCTTACTACTATCTTCATAACCGGCTGCTGAACCGGAATAAGAATAAAGAATATAATACTGATTGCCATTACAAGGAATAAGAAGCTCGTTCCACATCTCTTATGCAGTCTTGAGCTTTTTAATACATTATCTACATTTAATTCCATACCATGTTCAATACAGTTAATACATTTGTGTTCTGCACCATGGTACATAAATGTTCTCTGTATATCTTTCATTCTCGATATTAAGAATATATATATAAGAAATAATGTAATTCTTATCAATCCCTCGATTAACGAAATTATTGTATACGAAATAATATGGAAATGTTTCTTAATTAAATCAGAAGCAATGCTTGGCAATACTACAAATAAACCAATCGCAATAAGTGCCGCCACAATTACCGTTATCGTCATTACCGCACTTTCTGCTTTCTCCTTGAATAAAGAATCGGCAACTTTATCACCTTTCTTTACTTCTTCTGTTTCCTCTTCTTCATAAAATTCAGCCGAAAACATAAGAGTTGACATTCCTATGATTAACGAATCTATAAAATTAAATACACCTCTAATAAAAGGCAGATTAAGTATTTTATTACCTTTCGTTATTCCTTTGTATTCTTTAACACATACTTCTATTTCCTGATTAGGTTTTCTGACAGCTACGGCATATTTGTCTTTATTCTTCATCATTATGCCTTCTAATACTGCCTGACCACCAATTCCTGATGGTTTCATTATGTCACCTCCCTGATGTGATTATTATATCATATCTTTTATGATAAAAATAGAGGCTGTCACAAGAAATTCCATTCATTAAAATAGAACATTCATGCGACAGCCTCTATAACTATTACTTATTTATTATCTGCCATACCATATTTACGATTGAACTTATCAATACGTCCACGAGCAGATGCAGCTTTCTGCTGACCTGTGTAGAATGAGTGACATTTTGAACAAATTTCTACGTGGATATCTTCCTTAGTTGATCCTGTTACGAATTCATTACCACAGTTGCAAACAACCTTTGCCTGGTAATATGCTGGATGTATACCTTCTTTCATTTCATTTCACCTCTTTACAAATTAATGATATGCAAATGGCTTTCGCCAATCATATTCTAAAAACAGCTTTTATATTGTAGCATATATCAATTTTTAATGCAAGCACTTTTTAATCATCTGTATAAATTCTCTGTTATTTCTTGTTCTTGCAAACATATCCAGTATTTTTTCGACTGCATCATCAGGTTTCATACCATTTGTAGCCTTTCTTATAAGATATACAGCTTCCGCCTCTTCTTTAGAAAGCAATAAGTCATCTCTACGTGTACCTGATTTAAGAATATCAAGTGCTGGAAATACTCTCTTCTCAGATAATTTTCTGTCTAATACAAGTTCCATATTACCTGTACCCTTAAATTCTTCGAATACAACATCATCCATCTTACTTCCTGTATCCACAAGTGCTGTAGCTAATACGGTAAGACTTCCGCCCTCTCTCATATTTCTTGCTGCGCCAAAGAATCGCTTTGGCATATGAAGTGCTGCTGGATCAAGACCTCCTGATAAAGTTCTTCCTGATGGTGGAACTGTCATATTATAAGCTCTTGCAAGTCTTGTAATACTGTCTAACAGAATTATTACATCTTTCTTCATCTCGACAAGTCTCTTGGCTCTCTCGATAACCATTTCTGAAACTCTCTTATGATGCTCTGGTAATTCATCAAATGTCGAGTAGATAACTTCTACATTATCTCCCTGAATCGCTTCCTTAATATCTGTTACTTCCTCAGGTCGTTCATCTATAAGAAGAATTATCATATGCATATCAGGATTATTTATCTGGATAGACTTAGCAATCTCTTTTAATAATGTAGTCTTTCCGGCTTTAGGCTGTGATACAATCATACCTCTCTGCCCTTTTCCTATCGGAGAAATAAGGTCAACTATTCTCATAGCCATATTCTCACTGCTAGTCTCCATTCTCAATCTCTTATTAGGAAATATAGGTGTAAGTTCTTCAAAATTTGGTCTGCCCATAATCTCATCAGCTAATATTCCGTTTACTTTATTCAAATGTGTCATCGCACCGAATTTCTCGTTTATATTCTTCTGGCGCATATTACCATTTAATATATCACCTGTTTTTAACCTAAATCTTCTTATCTGAGATGGCGAAACATATACATCATTTTCGCCCGGCAGGAAATTCTCACATCTGATAAAGCCATATCCGTCTGGCATTACCTCTAATATTCCCTCTGCAACTGGCTCTTCTTCCTTAATCTCCGGTTCTGGATTTTCCTCTATAATAAATTCAGACTTTGGCTCAGTATTATCCAATTTGGAATTTGTTCCATTTGTTCTGCCATCCTCTGTTTTAACTGATGATTTATTCTCTTTATTATCTGATTTTGAAACCGATTTCGCTTTCATCTTATCTGCACCTTGCAACTCACTTTCCTTAGCCATCTTCATTCCAGCAGCTAAAATCTGTTCAATCAGTTCTGTCTTTTTTAATTTCATTACATATTTAATATTCTGACTTTTCGCAATTTCACGTAACTGAGTTACTGATAAAGTTTCTAATTTTTCTCTCATACATTTATTGTGGCACATTCATATATGCCATTATCCTCCTAAATATATTAAATTATAATAACGGGATTGTATCTGATTATAGATTATTTAATCAGACTTAATGATTCTCATGATTTGCAAAACACATTATACACCAATGTTTTCAAAATTGGTAGTATAAATTTTCTAAATATTATGATATTATAGATTATATATGGTTTCTATATATGTTTCTGCATTTAGCGACCACTTATCAGGATAAAAATAAATATACGGAAATGGAGATTACAATGACAACTAACGAAAAAGCGTTAAAGCTTCATGAAGAATGGAATGGAAAATTAACTACTGAACCAAAATGTACAATTGCTTCAAGAGAAGACCTTGCTCTTGCATATACACCGGGCGTTGCTGAACCTTGTAAAGTGATTGCCGAAGATAAAGAAGCAGCATACAAATATACTATTAAATCCAACACAATTGCTGTTGTTTCAGACGGAAGTGCCGTTTTAGGGCTTGGTAACATCGGACCATATGCCGCTATGCCTGTTATGGAAGGTAAAGCCGTATTATTCAAATCTTTTGGTGATGTTAATGCATTTCCAATATGCTTAGATACACAGGATACTGAGGAAATTATTAAAACTGTTGTAAATATCGCACCTGCATTTGGCGGTATTAACCTTGAAGATATTTCAGCTCCAAGATGTTTTGAAATCGAGACAAGACTCAAGGAACTCTTAGACATTCCTGTATTCCATGATGACCAGCATGGTACAGCAATCGTTGTTCTTGCAGGTATTATCAACGGACTTAAGATTACTGGTAAATCTAAAGAAAACTGTAAGGTAGTAATAAATGGTGCCGGAAGTGCAGGAATCGCAATTACTAAATTATTATTAACATATGGCTTTAAAAATGTTATTATGTGTGATATCAACGGAATTATTAACGAGGAGTCACCTAATTTAAACTGGATGCAGAAATCAATGTTAGATGTAACTAATCCCGACAGACTTTCAGGTACTCTTAAAGATGCCTTAGTTGGTGCTGATATATTTGTCGGTGTTTCTGCTCCTAATATCGTTTCTGCCGAAATGGTTGCTTCAATGAATAAAGACTCTATAATATTTGCAATGGCTAATCCTGTTCCTGAGATTATGCCTGATGTTGCCAAGGCCGCAGGTGCAAGAATCGTGGGTACCGGCCGTTCAGATTTCCCTAACCAGGTTAATAACGTAATCGCATTTCCAGGAATATTTAAGGGTGCTTTAGAGGGACGTGCTTCACAGATTACAGAGGATATGAAGTTAGCCGCGGCACATGCAATCGCCAACTTAGTTCCTGATGACAAATTATGCGACGAATTTATTCTTCCTGAAGCCTTTGATCCTGATGTCAAAGATGCAGTTGCTAAGGCAGTTATGGATAACATTAAACCTGATGGCAGAAATATACACGCTTAATAAATATTATCGTGAGCGTTTCGGGCAAAAAGTGTATAAACTGTCTCTTGACGGTGGTATGACCTGTCCTAATCGCGATGGTACTTTAGATACACGCGGGTGCATTTTCTGTAGTTCGGGAGGTTCCGGTGATTTTGCCGCCTCCCGTTTTTTATCCGTTAAGGAACAGATAAACGAAGCAAAGAGTCGCATTTGCAATAAGATTACAGACGGTAAATATATAGCCTATTTTCAGGCATATACCAATACTTATGCCCCCCTTGATTATCTTAGAAATATATTTTATGAGGCTGCATTCTGTGATGACATCGTAGGATTATCCATTGCCACAAGGCCTGACTGTTTAGGCTCCGAAGTTTTAGAATTACTTGACGAACTTAATTCAAAGATTCCGGTATTTGTAGAATTAGGCTTACAAACAATCCATAAAGAGTCAGCACATTTCATACGACGTGGCTATGAACTTGAAGTATTTAACTGCGCTGTCGCTAATCTCCATAGAATAAATATCAATATTGTAGTTCACCTTATATTAGGGTTACCAAATGAGACTTTTTCTGATATAATAGCCTCTGTACGTTATCTTAACAACCTGCCTGTTAATGGAGTCAAATTACAGCTATTGCATATTTTAAAAAATACCGATTTAGCTGACTATTACCTTAATAAAGAAAATGATTTTCATACATTATCACTAGAGGATTATACCATACTGTTATCTGAATGTATCGAGAATCTCAGACCGGATATCGTTATCCACAGAATGACAGGTGACGGCAACAAGAAAGAACTTATAGCTCCTTTATGGAGTGGAGATAAAAAAAGGGTATTAAATTATATTAATACCTACTTTACTAAAAACAACATTATCCAGGGAAGGAAGTACAGAAAAAATGGCACTTGAGTCATCAACACTTTATAAACTAATTATATTATATATGCTGAATAAGGTTAATTTTCCATTAACTAATTCGCAGTTATCAGAATTTTTTCTTGAGAAGAATTATACAACCTATTTCACATTCCAGCAGGTTATAACTGAACTTGTGGACTCACATCTTATAAGTGTAGAAATCGTCCGTAATTCTTCTTACTATCATATAACCTCTGATGGCAGCCAGACCCTTGGTTTCTTCGTTAATAAGATTCCTGGAGCCATCGTAGATGATATGGATATCTATCTTATGGAGAACAAATATGAACTTCGAAATGAAGTCGGAACAATCGCTGATTATTATAAGTCTACTAATCAGGATTACATTGTACATTGCCAGGTTAAAGAGGGTGAGGGAACTTTAATAGAAATCAACCTTTCTGTTCCTACAAAAGAAGAGGCATCTTCCATGTGTAACCAATGGAAAGATGCCAGTCAGCAAATCTATGCATTTATTATGAAGTCACTGATGAAATAAAATCAAGAATTTCTTCTCTTCCCTGCTTTGTTTTAGCAGAAAACGGTAATATAACCGTATCAGGCAGCACATTAAGACCTTGTCTAATCATCTTAATGTGCTTATCTTTTTGACTTCTGTTAATCTTATCTAATTTAGTTGCTATAATAACAGGTTTATAGCCATTGTAAACTATCCACTCATACATATTTCTGTCATTAGCAGATGGCTCATGTCTGATATCAATAAGAAGCATCACAGCTTTAAGCTGCTTAGAGGACTTTAAATAATTCTCTATCATTACGCCCCATTTCTGCTGCACTTCTTTCGATACTTTTGCGAATCCATAACCTGGTAAATCTACAAAATACAATTCTTTATTAACATTATAGAAATTAATTGTCTGTGTTTTACCCGGCTCCTGTGATGTTCTCGCAAGAGATTTTCTGTTAAGCAATCCATTTATTAATGAAGATTTACCAACATTTGACTTACCCGCAAATGCTACCTCAGGCATCTGATTATCAGGAAGTACACTGGTAATTCCACATACTGTTTCTAATTCTGCATTCTTTATAATCATATTCTAAATTCCTCTCAGGTTTCTATTTTATCCTGTTATAATTCTTTTATTATGCACCTATTTTACTTTAAGCCGGCTTTACTAAGACTTTAATCTTCTTAAACCGGCTTTAAATATTTAAAAATAGCTTATTATTTTATGCCTTAAATCTCTTCTTTACGCCATTTTTCTTAATCTGTGTTTCATCTAATCTGACTAATTCAGGTTCTGCTTTATTCTCGATAACATCTTTAGTTATCGTACACTTATCGATTGTCTCATCTGATGGTACAGTATACATTATATTCATAAGTGCATCTTCCATAATTGAACGTAAGCCTCTTGCACCTGTCTTTCTCTCAAATGATTTCTCGGCAACAAGTTCTAATGCTTCGTCTGTAAATTCTAAGTCTACACCATCTAACTCTAAAAGCTTCTTATACTGCTTAACCAACGCATTCTTAGGCTCTTTAAGTATTCTTATGAGTGCTTCCTTATCTAAAGATTCTAATGATACTGTTACAGGTACACGACCAATAAATTCAGGAATTAAACCGAATTTAACTAAATCCTGCGGCATTACCTGTGGGAACAATACATCTATTGATTCTTCTTTATGGTCTGCTATCTCAGCATTGAAACCGATAGATTTTCTGTCCATTCTTGTCTCTATAATCTTCTCTAATCCATCAAATGCACCACCACATATGAATAAAATGTTAGTTGTATCAATATGAATCATCTCCTGATTAGGATGCTTTCTTCCACCCTGTGGTGGAACTGAAGCCTGCGTGCCTTCTAACAATTTAAGTAATGCCTGCTGTACACCCTCTCCTGATACGTCTCTTGTTATAGAAACATTCTCACTTTTCTTAGTAATCTTATCTATTTCATCAATATAGACAATTCCGTACTGTGCTTTTTTCACATCATAGTCAGCTGCCTGAATTATCTTAAGTAAGATATTCTCAACATCTTCACCTACATAGCCTGCTTCAGTAAGTGTTGTAGCATCTGCAATAGCAAATGGGACATTAAGTATCTTAGCTAATGTCTGTGCAAGATATGTCTTACCTGAACCTGTAGGTCCTAACATCAGAATATTACTCTTCTGAATCTCTACACCTAAGTCTCTTCCTGACAAAACTCTTTTGTAGTGATTATACACTGCAACTGACAAGACTTTCTTAGCTTCTTCCTGTCCTATGACATATTCATCAAGAAATTCCTTTATCTCCTGTGGCTTGTATAAATTAATGTCGAAATCAACATCATCATCTGTCTCATATGCCATTTCTTCCATCATTATATCACTACATATCTCTATACATTCATCACATATAAACACACCGCTTGGTCCGGCAATAAGCTTTCTTGCCTTACTCTCCGGTTTACCACAAAACGAGCATCTGCTCTCATCATTATTCTTTGCCATATGTTCTCCAATCTAAATTAATGATTAATTAACGATTTTCAATCACCTTATCTATTAAGCCATATTCCATAGCCTGATAAGCATCCATATAGTTGTCACGTTCTGTATCCACTTCAATCACTTCTAATGGTTTTCCGGTATTCTTTGCTAAAATTTCATTTAACTTCTTACGTGTCTTTAAAATATGATCTGCTACAATCTTAATCTCTGTTGCCTGTCCCTGTGCTCCACCAAGTGGCTGGTGTATCATAATCTCTGCGTTAGGTAATGCGAATCTCTTACCCTTAGCACCACCTGAAAGTAAAAATGCTCCCATACTTGCTGCCATTCCCATACAAATTGTAGATACATCACATTTGATATAATTCATTGTATCATAAATAGCCATTCCTGCTGTTACAGAACCACCCGGGCTGTTTATATATAAATGAATATCTTTATTAGGGTCTTCTGACTCTAAGAAAAGTAACTGTGCTACAACAAGACTTGCTGTTGTCTCATTTACTTCTTCACCTAAAAAAATAATTCTATCCTTTAAAAGTCTTGAATAAATATCATAAGATCTTTCGCCTTTTCCAGTCTGCTCTACGACATAAGGTACCAAACTCATACAAAATCCTCTCCTATCTACTAATTTTATTTATGGGTCCGCCATAGCGAACCCATTTTCTTTATCTCATTTTATAAACTTCTGATCAGGCTATTGATTATACTTCCTTAGCATTCTCTGTTACGAATTCAACTGCTTTCTTAACCTGGATATCTCTCTTCATATTCTCTTTATCAGCGTCTGTTAATAAGTCTTTAAGCTTATCAGCTTCCATCTGGTATGCTGATGCCATATCATTGATTTCATTATTAACGTCTTCATCTGTAACTTCAAAGTTCTCTTTATCAGCAACTGCTTCAAGAACAAGTCTGCTCTGGATACGTTTTAATGCCTGTGGTCTCATCTGTTCTAACAATTTATCAGATGTTAATCCTGTATACTGGAAGTACTGGTCGATTGTAAGTCCCTGTGCACTGATTCTTCTTGCAAAATCTTCTGCCATCTGTCTAACCTGTGAATCTACCATTGCATCAGGTATCTCCATCTTAGCACCTTCGATAATCTTCTCGATTGTTGCTTCTTCTTTTGCTGATTTAGCTTCATCAGCCTTTTTCTCTTCGATTTTTGTCTTAATGCTTGCTTTATATTCATCAACTGTTGAGAATTCTGAAACATCTTCTACGAAATCATTATCAAGTTCTGGTAATTCTTTCTTCTTAATCTCTTTAACAGTAACTTTGAATAATGCTGGTTTACCCTTTAATTCTTCTGCATGATATTCTTCAGGGAATGTAACGTTAACGTCAACCTCTTCTCCAATGTTCTTACCAATTAACTGTTCTTCAAATGTATCAATAAATGAGTGAGAACCAATTGTTAATGGATAATCTGTTCCTTTTCCACCTTCGAATGCAACACCATCAACAAAGCCTTCGAAATCGATAACTGTCATATCGCCATCTTCAACTGCTCTGTCATCTACAGTGATAATTCTTGAGTTCTGTTCTCTTTCTTTGTCTATTTCAGCCATAATCTCTTCATCTGATACTGAAACATCACTCTTAGGTACTTCTACGCCTTTATATTCACCTAACTCAACTTCTGGTTTAACTGCAACTTCTGCTGTGAAGATAAATTCTTTACCGGCTTCAATCTGTACAACATCAATCTTAGGCTGTGAAACTATCTCTAATTCACTTTCCTTAACTGCTGCTTCGTATGCTGTAGGAATCATATCATTAACAGCATCTTCATAGAATACACCGACACCGTACATTTTCTCTACCATTTTACGAGGTACTTTACCTTTTCTGAAACCAGGAACGCTAATTCTTGATTTCTGTTTCTGATAAGCCTTTTCAATTGCTTTTTCTACCTCTTCTGCTGATACTTCAATTGTAAGTTTAGCCATATTTTTTTCCAGTTTCTCAACCTGTAAACTCATTAAACTTCCTCCATTCTGCCGTATACTACGGCTTAGCTATTTTTAGCAGTATATCTGCAATATTTTCTTTCTAACCTTTTCATTTTAACTAAAGGCAATGTGACATCGTAGTATTATATCATAAAGAAATCTTTTAGTCTATCTTTTTTTCTACAGTTTCTAAAGTCTGTTCTACACCTGTGTTAAATAATACAATTAATTTTGTCACTTTATAATTATGTCCATTCTTCTGCACCGTACTTTCGTCAGTCCTTGTCGATACGATATATTTATTAGTAGAACAGCTTATTGTCACTACATCTCCTGATAACAGTTCGATAGTAGCATTAGGTATCTTAGATACTCTATAGGTCTTACTTCCGTCTGTAATAAGCTCCTTCGGTGCTGTCGGCTTAGTCTGGCTGCCTCCGTTACTTTCTGAATTTGAATTATTTCCAGAATTACTGTTTCCATTATTGTTTGAAGTGTTTCCATTATTAGAAGTGTTTCCACCACCTGCACCATTATTGCCGCTGTTACTTCCACTATTTATATCGCCTGCATTGGCAGCTGAATTGCCTGCCTGGTCATTTTCCGAGTCACTATTTCCATGATTCTCAGCTTCCTGTGCGTTCTTGCCATTATCAGATATTGTTACCTTAATGCTGTCTGTATATGTACTTCCACCTGATTTGACAGTATAATTAGCAGTATATGTTCCTGGTTTATCATTTCTGACATTCACTGCATTTACCTCGAGTGAATAATCATCTGTTTCACCCGATGTCTTAATACCTGATGTGTAATCTATGTCACTTCCCGCTGGTGCAATTACATTATCAAGATTAAATTTCACACCACTATCATTAATATCTAACGAGCCAGTAACAACGCCCTCTGTATCTCCGTATGAAATCTTTTTCTTCTTACCACAGGCAGTCATACTTCCGATTACTAATACTAATGCACCGGCAACACATATTATCTTCGTTAATCTTATATTTAATTTCTTCAATATTAATTCGCACCTTTCTAACACGATATATGCATTATACTAACTGTATCTTCTCTGCTATTGAATCAGCCTCATCTTTACTCTTTAATATCGCAACTAATTCAAGTCCCATATCAATCGCAGCACCTAATCCTCTTGCTGTTGTTACATTTCCATCTGTTATGACTTTCTCACGTTTATAGGTTGCACCTTTTAACGAATCTTCATATCCCGGATAGCAGCTTACTAACTTACCCTCTAAGATTCCGAGTTCTCCTAAGATACTAGGAGCTGCACATATTGCCGCAAGTCTTTTGCCTTTATTATTAAAATCTTTAATATTAGCCACTAATGTCTTACATGCCGCAAGATTAGGTGTTCCAGGTATTCCTCCTGGCAGGAATATTAATTCTGCTTTATCAAAATCTACATCTTTAATTAAAGCATCTGCCTTAATTACAATGTTATGCGAACTTTTAACTTCATAATTATCTGAGACCGATACAGTAACTGTCTCAATACCAGCTCTTCTTAATATATCAACTACCATTAATGCTTCTACTTCTTCAAAACCATCTGCTAAAAATGCGTATACCATAATTTTTTCTCCTTTTCCATAGACTTAGCCTTATAACACTGACAGTATAACATATTCCTGATATTTTTTCATCA
>OMAO01000515.1_pt1 | contig 20296 bp, 20 predicted proteins | sample 1644641 | NCBI WGS metagenome assembly OMAO01 (sample SAMEA103958120, study PRJEB25191) | human gut metagenome | biome: human-associated habitat [ENVO:00009003]; feature: intestine environment [ENVO:2100002]; material: feces | place: Germany | collected 2013/2015
CGGTGGGGCTCAGTTGAAAAAAATCGGTACGGCCGCACGCCACGATATACAGAATCAGTGGGGTGTGAACGCACGATTGCATCTGTTTGTGCGGGTTGAGCCAAATTGGGAAAACACGGCTGAAAATTATACCGACCAGGGTCTGGAATTTAAGAAATAACAATGTTACATACATCTGATTTTGATTTTGAACTGCCCGCCGAATTGATAGCGTCGCACCCGTTGGCTGCACGTGATGCGTCACGTATGCTGGTGGTAAATGGAAACAGTTTATCTGATGCGCATATTCGCGACTTTGTGGATTATCTGCAACTGGGCGACGTCGTTGTTTTTAATAACTCACGCGTGATACCGGCGCGCTTTGATGCGACGGATTCACGTGGGGCGGTGCACGAAATAACACTGCATACCGCGAAAAATGATAAAGTTTGGTGGGGACTGTGTAAAAAGTTCAATAAAATACCGGTTGGCGAAATATTGACACTGGATGACGGTAAAACAACCGCACGCGTCCTGGCCAGGGATGACGACAGCGGGCTGAAACTGGAATTTTTGTGTGACAATGTTTTTGCGGTGTTGGATGCGGTGGGCAAAATGCCATTGCCGCCGTATATGAAACGTGCGGCCGAAACCGCGGATCGTGAACGTTACCAAACGGTTTATGCCGACCCAGTGGGGTCTATGGCGGCGCCGACGGCGGGACTGCATTTTACGCCGGAACTGATGGACGAAATAGAACGCCGCGGTGCAAAAATTGTAAAGATAACACTGCACGTTGGGGCGGGAACCTGGATGCCAGTAAAAACTGAAAATCTGAACGAACATAAAATGCATAGCGAATGGTGCTGTATCACACCGGAACAGGCCGACATAATAAACAACGCAAAACGCGTAATTGCGGTTGGAACAACGTCTATGCGGACGTTGGAAAGCGCGGCAATCGACAACTGTAAATTGCCGGAATCTGCGCGATGCAAGCGCATAGTCCCAATTTGTCGCAGTACGGATATTTTTATTACACCGGGCTATAATTTTCGTGCGGTAGATGTGTTGCTGACTAATTTTCATTTACCAAAATCGACATTGTTTATGTTGGTGTCGGCATTTTCGGGACTGGATGAAATGAAGAACGCATATGCCCACGCTGTTGCGGAAAAATACAGATTTTTTTCGTATGGGGATTGTTGTTTGTTGTTCAAAAAAACGGAATAAGGAAGGAGTGATAAATGCCAGTATGGTTACGTTTTTTAGCAAACCCAAAATTATTTGGTCGTTTTATGAAGTCCAAGGCCGGTCGTCGTGCCGCGTTCAAATGGGGCGCGATGATAGTAAAATCACGTACGGCCCAGTCACTGATTGATAAATTTATCAATAAAAACGGCAAAACACTGGACAAAAATAAAGAATACAAAAAACTGGAAAAAGAATATAAAAAGACGCAACAGCGTATTGCCGATTTGGAACGTATGGTCGAACAAAATAACGAAAACCAAACCGCTCTGCAAACAAATACGTTTGCACTGGGGCGCCAGGTCATAGAATTGCAACGCCTGTATGCTCAAATGCAAAATGAAATTCATCGTATGCAGCAACAACAAATTGTGATGTCTGCCGCGCAGAATACCAGATAAAAGGGACAAACAATGAAATTCGAACCACAATTACATAAATTGCCAAATGGACTGACGGTTATTTTGATGGCCCTATATCCATTTTGACCCAGGGCGCGGATTTTGATACCGACCTGGGGGCAGTGTGGCGTGAAAATTTTAAGTAAGGAAAACAAATGTCGTTAAAATTTACATTATTGGCAACGGACGGTAACGCACGGCGCGGCGCGGTGGAAACAGCGCACGGGACTTTTCAGACGCCTGCATTTATGGCGGTTGGAACCGCCGCCACGGTAAAGGCACTGACAATGGACCAGGTTGCGGCCACCGGAACCCAGGTTATTTTAGGCAATACATATCATCTGATGATGCGGCCTGGTGGGGATTTAGTGGAACAAATGGGCGGACTGCATAAATTCAGCGGTTGGCACGGCCCCATTTTGACCGACAGTGGCGGTTTTCAGGTTATGTCACTGTCTAACCTGGTTAAAATGAAGGAGGAGGGCGTTGAATTCACATCGCACATAGACGGTGGAATAAAGCATTTTCTGCGTCCCGAAGATTCCGTTCATATTCAGCATCAACTGGATTCAAATATAACAATGGCGTTGGATGAGTGTCTGCATTTGCCGGCGCCGCGTGAACGTGTCGAAAAAAATGTGGAAATGGTTGCACGGTGGGCGCGCCGCAGTCGTGACGCCTTTATCGACCGGCCGGGTTATGGAATATTCGGTATTGTTCAGGGCGCGGACTTTGCGGATTTACGTAAAAAATCGGCCAAACAACTGACTGATATCGGATTTGACGGCTATGCGGTTGGTGGCCTGGCCGTGGGCGAGCCCCAGGATGTTATGTTTGATATGATTGCAACGACAACACCGCTGCTGCCAGATAATCGGCCGCGGTATTTAATGGGTGTGGGGACCCCGTTGGATATATTGGGCGCGGTTGAACGTGGTATTGATATGTTTGATTGTGTAATGCCGACGCGTGCGGGGCGCACCGCCCAGGCGTTTACTCGGCACGGTACAATGAATATGCGGAATGCCCGTTTTCGTGATGATGCGGCGCCGCTGGACGATAAATGCGGATGCCCAGCGTGCAAGTTGTCGCGTGCATATATACATCATTTGGTAAAGTGTAATGAAATACTGGGGGCGACATTGCTGACACAGCATAACCTGTGGTTTTACCAGGATTTAATGCGTGATATTCGTAATTCCATAGAGCAGGGATGCTTTGCCCAATTCAAAAAAGATTTTATAGCAAAATATACAGGTGAAGAATAATGAAATCAGACGATAGAAATACGATAATAATAAACAAGAATACCAAACCGACGCCTGGTGTGCCAAAGTTGGTTTTGAATAACATAGACCGGCTGTATCTGGCGACGGCGGTAAAGTCCGTAAAAAATTTAACGTTTATATATTCGTTGGTATGTCGCAACACCGGAAATAGACAATATGAAATGCTGCCTGTAACGGAAATTGCGGCGTTTGATAACAAGCGTGATGCGGCGATATATCATAATACGGTAAATCAGGTTATGGCATATCAACAAAATTTGCCGGGATTGAAAACGATACGTGAAGTAATGGCCGATGAAATTGCACGATTTAATGAAAATACGCGATAAAAACGGTTGAAATAAAATCCCATAATTTATTAAACTGCATATATCAATAAGGAAAGGAGATAGCTATGCCAAGAAAAAAGAAAGAAGTCGAAGTTATCGACCAAGGCGGCGCAAAAACGGTAAAGAAAAAGAAATCGTTTGTAACGCGTATAAAGATTATATTTGCGGTTGTGTCGCTTATATGGATTGCGCTGGTAATTGCGGCGCCATTGTATGTAAAGAACACTTATTCACAACCGATAAAGAAATCGATTGTTGTGTCAATGTTCTTTGATTTGCAGCGTAACATTGTCGAACAGTATGAAAAACTATTGGACGGTATAAAAGACGCAATCAATCTGGAAAAGCCGGTTGCATTTGCCGTTGACAAGGTTCGTATGGTCGAAGACGCGGTTGACGTTGTAACTGATACCACCGACAAGGCAAAAGATGTCACAGCCCAGGCCAGTGACACCACCGCCAAGGTTACAGAAACAACCGAAAAGGTCGGTAAATTGAGTGGTCTGGCCAATATGTTCGGCATTGACACCAGTGGTGTGGACAAGGCACTGGGTGAAGTGAACAAGGGCGTTGACCAGGTGAACGAAGGCATAGACAAGGCAAACCAAGCCATTGCCAAGGTTGACGATACCGCTGCGCTGGTGAACGAAAAACTGGACGAAATAGAAACACAGTTGACCAGTGTTCTGCAGGTTCAAATTGACGATATGATTGACGATGTTATAAAGACGCAGCTGGACAAAAGCACCGGCGGTCTGGGCACGACATTGTTGACCAACTATGGCATTGAACACGTTTATCCGTGGCGTCCGTCGTCCTGGCCGGTGGCGACCAAGATATATGATGATTTGGCCGCATCTGATGTCCAGGTTATAACGGTAATAACCGATACTGTTGACCAGTACTTTGGCTATGTTGCGTGGGGATTGGTCATAGCGGTATGGCTGTTGGGGCTGTTGATATGGATTTCCATATTCAAAAAGACCAAGGCCGTTATATCACCGTTTATCGTTTGCCCGCGCTGTGGCCACACGTTTACTGATAAACGCACGGCGTACAGCTTGTTAAAGGTTGTGCAACCGTGGAAATGGTTGTAAATATGTTGGAACGACGTGAAGTATCCGGAAACATTATCGGCGCCCCAGTCAAAGTAAAATTGACTGGGGGTCGGTATTTTTTTATCGCACTGGGGATAATGATGACAATGTTTGCGGCATATTGTATTGTGGACGAATTAAACGAGGCGAACGAACTGAAACGTTGTGAAATTGATATTCAGCGTCAACGATTGGAGCTGGAACAACGCCAATACACATTGGATTCACTGAAATATTTTGGCCGGCAAAACGTGCGATAAAAAATTACTTGCAATGTAAAAAAAGATATGTCAGAATATGCGACACAGTGCGAGCGTAGCTCAGTTGGCTAGAGCGCAACCTTGCCAAGGTTGAGGTCGAGGGTTCGAGCCCCTTTGCTCGCACCAAAGTTTTGTGTGAAGAAGTACAGTCCGTAATGTATTTTTTCGCGCACTAATTTTTTAAGGGTCACATTGATAATGAAAATTGTTTTGAAATTCTTTAATTGACGCGGTGCGACCATCAGAATTTGACGGACGCACTTTTTATGCGTCCGTTTTTTAATTTTTAACCCCTAAAAAGGAAACAAAATGTCAGAAAACGCAAACAACACGACAAAAATATCAACTAACGAATTACAGGCGCGTCTGCAAAAGGCGGAAAATATTCGCGCCCGCGACGGTGTTGTTTGGAAAGACAAATATGACCGCACACACAGAATTTGTGACGCGCGCGAATTGGCGGACGGTACGCACGTACGCTTGGCCGGGCGTGTGACGGCTTTGCGTTGGCTGGGCAAGTTGATGTTCGGCCGTATTTATGATATCGACGGCGAAATTCAGTTTTCTATGTCGCGTGAAGAACTGGGTGAAGAACAGTACAAGTTTATGAAGGCGAACGTTGATCTGGGCGATTTTATCGGGATTGACGGGGAATTGTATCATACGACTGCGGGCGAATTGACGGTTCGTGTGGCAAAATATGATATTTTGTCCAAGGCACTGCGTCCGTTGCCGGAAAAGTTCCACGGTCTGACCGATATGGAAACCAGATATCGCCAGCGTTATTTGGACATCATATCTAACGAAGACACGCGTCGCACAATGAAAATGCGTTTTCAGATGCTGCGCTTGATACGTGAATATTTGAATAATAACGGATTTGTAGAAGTTGAAACCCCAATTATGCAGGTTGTCGCCAGTGGCGCCGCTGCGCGTCCGTTTATTACTCATCACAATGCGTTGGACGCTGATTTTTATCTGCGTATTGCGCCGGAATTGTTTTTGAAGCAGACCATTGCCGCCGGATTCGACCGTGTATATGAACTGGGCAAGAATTTCCGGAACGAGGGTATGGATGCAATGCATCTGCAGGAATTTACAATGCTGGAATGGTATGCGGCATATTGGAATTTCCGTGATAATATTAAATTTTCTTGGGAAATGATTCAGAAATTGCTGATGGAATTGCGCGGTACATTACAGATTGAATACCAGGGGACCAAACTGGATTTCAGCAAATATGAAGAAATCGATTACACCGCACGTATGAACGAATTACTGGGGGTGGATATTCTGGAATTTTCCGATACCGATGCATTAAAGCGTCAACTGATATCCGCGGGTATGTTTGGTGCGGACGAACTGGAACCGCTGAAATCCGTGCCGTCTATTGTTGACTATGTGTTTAAGCGTAAAATTCGTGACCAGATTGTCCAACCGGCAATCGTGTACAATTATCCGGCATATTTAATACCGTTGGCGCGCCGTAATGATGCGGATAATCGCCGTATAGATATATTCCAACTGATTGTATGCGGTGCGGAATTGATAAAGGCGTATTCCGAATTGGTTGACCCGATTGTTCAGCGTGCCGCGTTTGAAGAACAGGCCAAGAACAAGGCCGCCGGTGATGACGAAGCATTTGACTTGGACGAAGATTTCCTGCGTGCTATGGAACACGGTATGCCGCCGATTTCCGGACTGGGGTTGGGGATTGACCGCTTCTTTTCAATAGTTGCTGATGCACCGACCCTGCGTGATGTTATATTGTTCCCGATAATGAAATAAAAGGGGGCTTTGCAATGTCATCATCATCATATTCCGAAGGTTATGCCGCTGATTTGACGGCTGAACACGACCGGAAAAATCAACAAGCCATAGAAGAGGCCAGACAATCCGGACGTATAAATGACGAAGCGGCCGCTTATCTGTCGGAACTGTATTCCGACAGTATGCGTTGGTTTCGTGAAGTGTTTTATTTTCTTGGTAAATGTTTTGGTGCGCCAAAGGCACCCGTTATGCGATATGACTACGCCACCGACAGCGCGATTGATGAACCGATAAAGGTTTCAGATATCAATCCTTTGTCGCCGTATATTGTACATCACCGTCTGGACGCTGATCCTATGCGAAACCAGTTTTTTACCAGTGGCGCAGGGCATAAGATTGATTTGGCGGTATCGTCAATCGTGACAGTTATTGTTGGCGCACAAAAAAGTATAGACCGCGCATTGGACAAGGTTACTGGTAAATATTACGCTGCGTATGTGGACGAAGTTGCAAATACTGTATATCGCGTTATTTCGTCACACGAACGTGAAGCGTCCGCGCGTGCTGTTGCAGATAAGATACGCGCAAAATTAAATGAAAAATATATTTCTACGCCGTCGGAAACCGTGTTGTCGATAATTGGTTCCGGGCACGAAAAAATCGCCGTGGAATTGGTGCGTGCTTTGGACAAGGTTCCGCGTCCGCGTATGCGCCTGCAAGATGTTTGGCGTGTAAAGTGTCTGTTTGATTTAATACCCCAGGCACGAACGTTTATTGAACGTGTTTGTGATATGATGCCAGACAGAATTTTATCTGTGCGTGATAATTTTTATGATATGAAAAATCCGCGCAATTATCGTGATGCGAAACTGATAATCGATATAGGCACAAACGGTCGTATTGTTCCGATGGAAATCATATGCCAGGTTCGTACATTTTTTGAATTTGAACGTAAAACGCACGGACATTATGAAATTTCACGCAAAAGTGAAAATACAAAAACACGAAAAAACGCTGTGACCAGCGCGAATATTGAACGCAAACTGGCGGATTTTATGGAATGCGGTGTCAAAGAATATAACCTGATGATTTGCCAGTGCCTGGAAGATTTGTTTGACCGTGTCGGTTGGAATATTTTGTACAGCCAGGGTACAGACGTGTCTATGTTTGACGGATTTCCAAAACCGTGCAAATTGTACTATCCGTCACGTATATTGGACATAATCGTTGACAAATTGGATAACGCCATTGAAAACGAAGTTTTTTGCATTAAAAATGCACCGGCCAAATTGACCCAGGCCCAGGAAAGTGAAATCTTTCATTTTATGGCTCGTTTTATTCTGGTTTCGGCGATGCCGTATTTTCAGCACGATTGGACAGTGCCGTCGGATACTATGGCCGGGAAACTGTTTAACTTTGTTATGACAGAAGTTCAGCGTTATTACAAGAAATCCAGTAAATAAAGTATGTTATACCCCCCGCGACGGGCTGGGAAATCAAACCATAAACGTGGGGGGGGAATTTTTCTTGCTTTCACGCATTTTATCGGCAACAATTATTACAGGTTCGTGCCTGTTTATACGAACCATAACAAGCATAAGAAAGGAAGGCACATTATGCGTCAAGGCAAAGTAAAATGGTACAATGGTAAAAAGTGCTTCGGATTTATTACACCGGACACACCAAACGAAAACGGCAATACAGACGATGTATTTGTTCATTCCAGTGCATTGAAAGCTGCGGGTATCAGATTTCTGAATGAAAATGATATTGTCGAATTCGAAGATGAAGTTCGCAATGATAAATTGTCGGTTACCACGTTGAAACTGATTCATCGTGACGAAGAATCGGCGCGTCGTTTCCAGGAACGCCGTGCGGAGCGTCGTCGCGCCACCGAAGACCGCAAACAGCGTGCTGAAAAATCCGAACGCCGTTCCGGTTTCGCATTTTGGAAGAAATAATATATTTTGATATTTTTACAGTTATATATAAAACCGCCCAAACGGGCGGTGATTTTTATTTCTCCTTGCAATTATTTGAAAATATACTAATATTATTGGGGTAAGAGAGATTTTTCAGAATCAACCTTGATTTTGGAAAAATAAATCCCCGTTGTTTTAATTAGATGTTTTGATTATCGCGCGGGGACAAATGCCGCGCCGCCACAGATTCACTACAAATAAAGATTTTTTCTTTATTAGCAATGGATTGTGTGGTGGCGCAAAAGTGTAACTTATAAAAAGGATTTATAATGGTAAAAGTAAAAGAAAAGCAAAACGCGCCGGAAACAGTTGTCGGCACGGAACCTAAAAAGCCGGCAAAAATAACCGGTATGAATAAACACGAAAATGATAAAAACGACGAAAAGTTGTACTTTATGGCGCTGGGCGGTATGGAACATATCGGTCAGAATATGTACGTTTATAAGTACAAGGGCAAGTATCTGATTGTTGATTGCGGTATGGGATTTTTGGAAGAAGAAATCGGTGCCGGCGATGTTCAGTATTGTGATACAACCTGGTTGGAAAAACGTAAAAAGGACGTTGTCGGATTTGTTCTGACCCACGGCCACGAAGACCACATTGGTGCGTTAAAATTCGTATGGCCGAAATTTAGAAAGCCGATTTACTGCACACGTTTTCCGGCGGAAATTCTGCGTCAGACGTTTCGCGGTGTTGAAATAGATTTTAATCCGGAACGCGACATTATTGAATTTGATCATCACGGTGCGACATTGAATTTGGACCCGTTCGAAGTTGAAACGTTCCACGTTTCCCATTCGGTGCCAGAAGCACAAATGTTGATAATCAAAACCGGTGCTGGCAAAGTTCTGCATACCGGTGACTGGACATTTAACGACGATAATCCGATAGAAGAACCGACCGATTATGCGCGTCTGCGTGAAATTGGTTCGGATCCGAAGTTGTTGGCGTGTATGTCCGATTCAACATCCGCATCGCGCCAGCAGCCGCAAACGACCGAGGTTCAGGTTCGCGACACATTGACTGAAATTATGAAAAACGCCCCTGGACGTGTTCTGGTAACGGGTTATTCACGTTCAATCGCGCGTATGAAAATGTTTTCTGAAGCCGCCCGTGCCGCCGGTCGTGTTGCTGCGATAAAGGAACGCAGTAATCCGAACCCGGTGCCGTTTGTCGGGCTGCCGGAATTTCGTGAAATGGGCATAGAATTTGGATACCTGAACAAGGACGATGTTTACCTGCATAGTGAAATCAAGGATTTACCTGCTGAAAAACAGGCGATATTCCTGACTGGTTCCCAGGGTGAACAGTTCGCGATGTTGACGCGTTTGTGTCGTGGCCACGTAAAAGAAATGAAACTGCAACCGACGGATACTGTTTTGTTCAGTTCTATTATTATTCCGGGTCGCGAACAGGACGTTTCATACCTGTATAACAAATTGGCGCGTATGGGTATCAAAACACACACTATTTATGATACAGATCATCTGCACGCCAGTGGTCACGCCGGTCGTCCGGAATTTGAACGCTTCTATGATATGGTTCATCCCCAGGTTTCCGTTCCAATGCACGGTGATTACATCAATGAAATGCTGAACGGAAAAATGGCGATGGAACGCGGTGGTGCAAAGTATATGATGGTATTGCACAACGGCGAAATGATTGCATTGTCCGATGGCGAAGCGCCCTATATTGCCGAAACAATCGAAACCGGATTCGTTGTGATGGAGGGCGAAACCGAACGCAGCACCGATGACCCGGTGTACAAAACGCGCAAGAAAATCGCCACCAACGGGGCAATATTTGTTACATTGCCGGTTGACAAGCGTGGTTTTCTGAAGGGCACGCCAGAAGTTTCCAGTGCCGGTATATTTGAAACCGACGACACTGGATTTATGAAGCGCCAGATTCAGATTGAAATAACACGTGCGATTGACAATCTGACAAAAACAGAGCGCAAAGACAGGGCAAACCTGATACGTGCGGTTCAAACCGCATCGAACAAGGTTGTCCGTGCGTCATTGGGTGCGGATAAAAAGCCGCAGTACAGTGTGCATTTTGTTCAGAAATAAAAAACGCGCCATCGGCGCGTTTTTTGTTTGTTCCTGTAAAAAATAAAATGTGGCATTTTTTACGCTGTTAAATTATACTAACTTTTGAACTGGCGGGGACGCCGGCTTCAGGGATCTAGAAAATCCCATAAACAGACGTTGCAATATGCACCGTAATCCAAAAAAGCACGCAAATGCGTGTTTATATCCCGATTGTAACCGGTCGGGGGTCTGCGACTATACAACAGGGCATTTGCCCAAAAATCGCGGGGTCATTTCTGTTTATGATTTTTCTAATCCCCGGCCGCCAGATTTTGGCGGTTTTTGTTTAATCAAAAACAAAAGGGATAGAAAATGAAACAAATACCAATATATTTTCTGGCCGTGACGGCAGTGTGCGTGGTGGCATCAATGCGCAATGCAGTGGCGTTGCCTGCGTTGGCGTGCCGCAACGCAAAACAGTGCACAGATCTTATTTTTTCTGGTTGTTGCTGTCCAAATGGTCTGACTGGCACAGCATATAATTGTCCCAATGGTTGGACGTATGATATGTCACAAAAAATATGTACGCGCAGCGCGACAAGTGGCAGTGACAGTACGGGTTATTATAGCCAGGCGTACGGCACGTGCAACGCAACTACTTCCACTTATGATTGTTATGTATATAACGCAAATCCAACCGATTCTAGCAAGTGCTATTGCAAAAGGGAGTTATAATATGAGAAAAACTATTATTATACCCCTGGTCGGGGCATTTGTATGCGGTGCGGCAAATGCTGCCTGTACTGCTACGACAAAAACATATACATCGTGCAAGCCGGGATATTATTTGTCCGGTGTTGCGTGCCAATCGTGTCCCAATGGCGGTACCAGTGCCGATAAAAATACGGGTGGTGTAACGGCGTGTTATTTGCCGTCTGGCACCACCGGCAGCGACAGTACTGGTTCATACACATATACGGCGAATTGTTATTACAGTAACTAATAATAAAAACGGGGCGGATGCCCCGTTCTTTTATTCCGCCAATGTTCCGACGGACATAGTTATACGGCGAATACCACTGCTGATAGATTTTTCCTTGTTCACGCGTGCGCGGATTATTTCGCCGGTGTGATATACGTGCGTTCCGCCGCACAGTTCGCACGATACGTCGCCCGCGGTGATAACCTTTACCGTGTCGCCGTATTTTTCACCAAACAGTGCCATTGCACCACGTTTTTTTGCATCGTCCAGTGACATTTCTTCGTGTGCAACAGGCATATCGGACGAAATCCATTTGTTGACCAAATCTTCAACCGCCTGTTTTTCTTCTGCGGTCATTGCACGCCCAAAAGCAAAGTCAAATCGTACCGAATCCGGCGAAACCTTGGATCCGCGTTGTTCGACATCTTCGTTCAGCACGTGGCGTAAAGCCGCCTGTAACAGATGTGTTGCCGTATGTGCGCGTGCCGTTTGCTGACGCGTGGCGGTGTTGATTTTTGTCTGTACTGTGTCACCGACAGACAATGGCGCGGTCAGGGTGCCTTTGTGTATAACAACGTGATCAACACGTGCGGCTTCGGTCACGGTCATAACGGTTTTTCCGTTCGATACCAATTCGCCGGCATCGCCAACCTGGCCACCCTGGGTGCCATAGAAGTTTGTTTTATCCAATGCGACCTCTACATTATCACCGGCGTCCGCACTTTGCACAAATTCGCCGTCGCGCAGGATTGACAGCACCTTGGATTCCATTGTGTCAACAGGCGCATATTTTGTCGTATCGTCGGTTGGCGGTAACTGAACCTGTGATTCCCACAGGGTGCGTGTGCCCTTGGTATTGGCACGGCTGCGTTCCTTTTGTTCGGCCATCGCGCGTTCAAATGCCGGCACGTCCACGTCTATATTTTTTTCACGCAGAATCATCTGGGTTAAATCCAGCGGAAATCCATACGTGTCGAATAACTTAAATGCTACGTCGCCCGGCAGAATGCCATTTTGTACCTTGGGGATTTCAACGTCTAATAGTTTGATGCCGTTTTGCAACATATCCGCAAACGCGTTTTCTTCATTTTGAATAATTTCGACAACACGCTTTTCTTCACGTGCCAGTTCCGGATACGCCGCGCCCATTTCGGTAATCAACGCCGGGTACAGTTTGGACAGCAGCGCCCCGCGATGCCCCAGCATTTGTCCGTGACGCATTGCGCGGCGCAATATGCGACGGATGACATAGCCACGGTCGGTATTGCTGGGGATAACGCCGTCGGCAATGGCGAATCCAACTGCACGCAGGTGGTCGGCAATAATTTTGAATGACGGAGTGTTTTCTGGCGTTTTTTTGACGCCAACGATATCTTCGGTTGCGTGGGTCAGATTTACAAACAAATCAGTGTCGAAATTGTCAACTTTACCCTGTAATAACGCGGCCCAACGTTCCAGTCCCGCACCCGTATCGACATTTTGCTTTGGCAGCGGTGTCAGGTTTCCGTTTGCATCACGGTCATACTGCATAAATACATCGTTCCAGATTTCAACCCAACGGTCGTCTTCGTTTTCAATATCAGACCCAAAATCATAGAATATTTCGGTGCACGGACCACACGGGCCGGTATCGCCCGCTGACCACCAGTTGTCTTTATCGCCCAGACGGATTGCTTCCTTGCCGGCAACACGGCGCCATATTTCGGTTGATTCGTCATCGCTGACGTGGGTTGTCACGCGCAGCCGTGCAGGGTCCAGTTTCAATACATCGGTCAGCAATTCCCACGACATTTCAATCGCACCGGCCTTGAAATAGTCGCCAAAAGACCAGTTGCCTAACATTTCAAAGAACGTATGATGACGACCATCAAAACCGACTTCGTCCAGGTCATTATGCTTGCCACCCGCACGTATGCACTTTTGCACGTCGGCAACGCGTGGTGCAAACGCCGGCTCGGTGCCTTGTAAAATACCCTTCCACGGAACCATACCGGCAACCGTGAACAGCAGTGTCGGATCGTTCGGAATCAGCGACGCAGACGGTACGATTTTATGTCCCTTGGATTCAAAAAATTCCAAAAAAGTTTTACGAATATCATTATATGTCATTTTATAATTCCCTGTGTTTATCGGTGCAATTTTATATGCATTACCCCGTTGTTTCAATCAGATATTTTATTTTTTTGAATTTTGTCGTCGTATAATAATAAACCTTAGCCCCGCAGGGCGGCCGCGTTCAGTGCCGCTGTAAATGCGGCGTCATATTTTGCCAACACGCGATGCTTGTGTTCATCCGCGTTGCGTGCCGGTCGTGCCAGACGTCCGTACTTTATACGTGCAGTGTCCAATTCATTTTTTATATAGTTGATTTTGTCCATATAAATTGGAACCGCATTTGGATTCAGGTGACGCGCATAAATATTTACCCAATTCCACATCATTGCATCAACGGGTGGAATAAATTCCAATTTATCGTCTATTTTTGAAACAGCGTCCATTGCGTCTGTAATAATATGCTTCATACCGAACAATGTTTTTGCACGTACCGGTGTTCCGCAAAGTCCGATATTTGGTCGGCGCAGTATTACGTTTTCGCCATCGGCATCAATATCTGTGGCGCATTCCATTGCCCGCAGCAAATCGCCAACGCGATGCCGCAATATAATCGCATTTTGTATAATGGCAAAGTTGTCGTCTGATACGTTTGGTATTTCAATATCAGTCATTATGTCATCATCATTGCAAAATATAATCCAATCAGGATTTAGTGCCTGTGCCGCATCTATAATCGCCAACCGTGCCCGCAGTTCGCCAACATTTTCATTTGCGTTTATAATCTGTAAATCGCCGCAATAGCCCAGTTTGCGAATCTGGCGTCGTGACACGGTTGTCATAGGATTGTCATTATGAACAATCAATGTAAATTTTTGCCGGATTTTTCCCAACGCCGGCACAGAAATCCGCAGCATTTCATTATTAAATGTTGTCAGTCCAACGATGATATTAGGTTTTCTGCGCATCATAGTTTTGATTCTAAATAAAAGTTTATAAAATTGCAATCAGTTACTTGTTTATGATATAATATATAACAAAGATTTTAGGGAATCAAATAAATGAAACCGTTGATGCTGTTTGCGATAGTGTGCCTGGTTGCGATAGTGGTTGTCGTATCATTTGGACTGCAGTTGGCGCCGAACGCGCCGATTGCATTGTCGCCTGAATCGGCGGCGAACGCGTTGTATATATGCCCCACGACCAGTACGTTTTGGGACGGATTTGCGTCGGCACTGACACCATTTCACAAATATTTGACAATCGCGCTGTTCGCAACAGTTATGTTGTTGATGTTCAGTTGGGGGTGGGCGCTGTATCAAAATTTATTGGCGGATTCTTTCAAACGCGACAGTTTCAAGAAACCCTGGCAAATGACCAAGTTCACATTTTGGGTTGCGGTGATAGTAACACTGTTTGTTATGACACCAAATTATTTCCGTTCGGTAACGGTTGATGGTCTGGACGGACAATACGTTTTGTGCGAAAGCAATACGCCCGGTGCACGTGCGGTTCGTGCCGACGCGGTGCATAACAGATAATTGTTTTTGTCAACAATCATAAAAAATTGTAAAAATTAAATATGCTCTTGACTTAAACGCCCGAATTCTCTACGATTCGTACAAGCAGGACAGGCAATGTCCGTGGAATATACCGGATTGCGAAATTATGTAAATAAAAAACGGCGCATATCTGGGGCTGGATTTCACCGACATTGCTTGGGACTGCCGGACACCTTATATAAATTTATATGAAAGGAGAAACAAATGAACAAACAGCAATTGATTGAAGCAATCGCAAACGAAGTTGAAGTAACCAAGGCAACTGCCGCGGCTTGCTTGGATGCGTTTATCAACACCGTTACAAAAGTTCTGAAAAAGAAGGGCGAAGTTCGCTTGGTTGGTTTCGGTACATTTACAACCGCAAAGCGCAAGGCCACAACAGGCCGCAACCCGCAGACGGGTGCCGCGATTAAAATCCCGGCTTCTACTCAGCCGAAATTCAAACCGGGCAAGGCGTTGAAAGATGCGTTGAACTAAATCGTTTGAATTTTGTTCTATAAAAAATCCCGCCGATTGGTGGGATTTTTTGTTGTTTGTTCACTCGGTTACGAATAACCGGCAATCAGCAGCAGGTAACTATTCCAGCGGACACGCAGACGTAAATTCATATGATGAACCGTTGTCGTCGGTATAAGTTACCCCGGCTGGCGCATACATAATACACGAACCGGCGGGTGACGATATCAAACAACTGTACGCCGTACCGGCGGACGTATATCCACTGGGACACGTGCTGTCCGCGATTTCCATATACGATTCCACAACCGCAACATAACCCGCCGGACACGAAGTAGACGGCGCGGCGGCAAATGCGCCAATAGGCGCAATCGCTAGTACAAAAATAAATATTCGTTTCATATTCGCCCCCATTTAGTCAGATAGCCCACTAAACAGCGCCGACCGGAAAGAGGAAGCGTTCCGAGCGTTGTTCGCACAGTAGCCCGCGCAATAGGCCGCGCAAAGGCCGGCGGACGCGTTCGAGTAGTTGAACACCCACGACGAAACCGCAGGACTAACCATTTTGCACCAGCAATTTTTGTTATCGTCACTGGTTGAACTGGTCGTGACAGTTTCAGATTTTGCGCCAGCTGAACCACCTTTTTGAGAACCGCAAAATGCAACACCCTGAATTTCTATACCGCCACAGGTTGCTGACCAATTTGACCCATTATCTGAAGAAGTTGTACACGTTGTTGACGACGTTAGTTTTACGCATTTCGTGACCGCATACGCTGGTGGGATTGATGCCGCACAAATTATGCCGGCGATGATTAAATGTTTTTTCATTCTAAACCTCCTTTTCATTGCGAATGAAAAAACCACCAAAATATTTCAGGTGGTTGGAGGTTCATAGCTATATCAGGTATAGTGTGCTTATTCTATATATTCGCAACCCTCCAACCCAAAACAGTTGGAGCTTTTTACATCTTGATTGATGCCTGATTTCGGGCTATGACACCCCGTCAATGGAACACCCACCGACGGTAATTATTATAATCACAACAAAATTTCATTTGCAATACAAAAATAAAATCTTTGCTTTTAGCGGGTGTGGTATATAGAATATAAAACATAAAACAAAAAAGGAGTTTTCTATGTGGGTTACAATTGCTGTTATTGCCGTCGTATTGTTGTATTTTGTTATGGTGTACAACGGTTTGGTGTCGCGCCGCAACCAGGTTCGCGAAGCGTGGTCCACAATCGATACACAGTTAAAACGTCGTTATGATTTAATTCCGAACTTGATTGAAACGGTGCGTGGTGCGGCGAAGCACGAACGCGAAACACTGACCGCGGTTACGGCGGCGCGTGATGCGGCGATGGCGGCAAATGGCGCAAATCGTGCAGATGCAGAAAATCATTTGACTGAAACATTGAAAAGTTTGTTTGCAGTGTCTGAAAACTATCCAACATTGCGTGCGAACGAAAACTTTCTGGAATTGCAGCGTGAATTGACCGATACGGAAACAAAAATTCAGGCCGCACGCCAGTTTTATAATAATGTTGTTATGGGGCTGAATACTCAGATTGAACAGTTCCCATCAAACATTGTTGCGCGTATGTTTAACATCACCCAAGAAAAGATGTTTGAAATGGACGATGCCGAACGTGTGGCACCACGGGTAAAGTTTTAATAAAAAACTTGATTTTGGGGCAAAAACAGTATAAACTGGGCGACGCTGGATAACCAGAACTGAATAAGCAATATGTATTTTGGTCATATTGTCGATAAGGATTCTGTGAAATGTCCGGCACCGAAAAACCAAAAGAAAAAGGATAAATTATGGCAAGAGCAGGCGCAAAGCGCAGCACAAGAAAATTGAAAATCGGCCGCAGTTTGGGTGTCAATCTGTGGGGCCAGGCGAAATCGCCGTTTAACAAGCGTAAATATAAACCCGGTCAGCACGGGCCAACATCGCGTGGTGGCAATTCGTCTGATTACGCAAAGCAGATGCGTGCAAAACAGACGTTAAAGGGATACTATGGCAACGTCGGCGAAAAGAAATTCCGTTCTTATTATCTGGAAGCGTCCAATATGCGCGGCGATACGCCGGATAATCTGATTGGCTTGCTGGAACGTCGTTTGGATGCGGTTGTATATCGTTCCAAATTGGCGCCGACCGTTTTTTCAGCACGTCAGTTGGTCAGCCACGGTCATATCTATGTCAACGGCAAGCGCGTGAAAATCGCATCGTACCAGGTAAAACCGGGCGATGTCATCACCGTCAGCGAAAAGGCAAAGCAAATGCCATTGGTTGTTTTGGCGTTGGAATCGGCCGAACGCAGTTGGCCGGACTACATCAGCGTGGACAGTGCGAACTTCACCGCGACATTTACCCGTGTCCCGGCATTTGAAGACGTTCCGTACCCGGTCCAGATGTTCCCGGAACTGGTCGTCGAATTCTATTCTCGTTAAAACAAACGCGAATAAAATCAATCCCGCCGATTCCGGCGGGATTTCTTTTTACTGGCAAAGATTTTGCAAACGTTTTATTATACAGGCAAAGGATTTTTACAATGGCACAATCAAACGATATTATTCTGACTGGAATACGCCCGACGGGCTCGTTGCATATCGGGCATATGGTCGGTGCACTGATACCGAATATTGAAATTCAAAATGCGGGCGGATATAAAAAAATGTACGCTATGATTGCGGACGCCCAGGGGCTGACCGACAATTTTGACAATCCTGAACGCGTGCGTGAAAATGTTATGGAAGTCGCACTGGATATGCTGGCAACGGGGTACAATCCGGAAAAAACAACGATATTTATTCAATCCGAAATATCAGAACTGACCGAATTGACGTTTTACTATATGAATCTGGTGACGATTGCACGCCTGCAGCGTAACCCGACGGTAAAAACGGAAATCGCGCAAAAGGAAAAGTTTAATGGTGGTGTACCAGTTGGCTTTTTTACTTATCCGATATCCCAGGCGGCGGACATAACCGCGTTTGGTGCGAATATTGTGCCCGTTGGTGATGACCAGTTGCCGATGTTGGAACAGGCGGCGGAAATTGTGCATAAGTTTAACAGTATATATGGCGACACGTTGATTATGCCGCGCGCAGTTGTGCCGAAAACAAAATCAGCGGCGCGTCTGCCCGGGATTGACGGTAATGCGAAAATGAGCAAATCGTTAAACAACGGCATTTATCTGAAAGATTCCGCCGATGAAATCGCGGCCAAGGTAAAATCTATGTACACCGACCCAAATCACATCCGTGTCGAAGACCCCGGCAACACGACGGAAAATCCGGTGTTTATATATTTGTCGGTTTTTGCACGTCCTGAACACTTTGCGGCGTTTTTGCCGGAATATCGGGATTATAATGAATTGGCGGCGCATTATGAACGCGGCGGTTTGGGCGATGTAAAGGTTAAAAAGTTCCTGAACGCCGTGATGCAGGAAACATTGCGCCCGATACGGGAACGTCGCGAAGCGTTGGCGCGTGATCCGGCGTCGGTTATGGAAATACTGCGTCGTGGCACAATGGATGCGCGTGCGGCGGCGGCGGATACTTTGGCGCGGGTAAAGCGTGCAATGAAATTGAACTATTTTGATTAAAACAAAAGCCAAGGAAAGGAGAAAGAGAAATGAAAAAAGCATTGATTTGGACGGGCAGTGTAATCGGCGTCGGTGCGGTGTTGGCACTGCTGTTTGGTTGGATTGACCGGCCGGACGCGCCGCGGGTTATATCTGTTGACGGACAATGCCTGGCCACCGCGCCCAAGGACAGAACCGCAATCACATTGCGTGTTACAACACTGGATAAGTCCGCCGCCACATCAATGAAAATGGCGACTGCAAAAATTGCTGAAATAACGAATTTCTTGAAGACCCAAGACGTTCAAATGCAAACGACCGAATTTAATTCGTATGAACGCAGTGAATGGAACCGCGAATTGGAAAAATCCGTTGTTTTGGGGACAGAAACAACCATCGCAGTTGAAGTTTCCGCAACCAGTATTGAAACGATTGAAAAAATCTTGACCCAGTTCGCCGGTCAGACAGATGTATATTCGGAAAATCTGCGTATGTACACCAGTGCCGAAGCGATGAAACCTGTTTTGGAAGATTGTCTGGCCACGGCGGTTGAAAACGCACGCGAACGTGCGAATGCTTTGGCGGCGGGTGATGGTCGTACGGCGGGTAAAATGTTGAGTGTATCTTACAATGCCGGCACGTCGTCGTCGATTCAGCCACGTGCGTCTAATTTCCTGACTGCGTCGGCAAAAATGGCGGTTGCCGATGCCGAAGCGTTCAGTGCCGCCGGCAGTATTGTTGCCAAGGATACTGAAGTTTCCGTCAATGTATCCGCAACATTTGAAATAAAGTGATAAAATGAACGATGCGGTCGCCGAATTTATTGATTATTTGACACAGACGAAAAACTATTCTGTGCACACGGCGACCGCGTACGAAACAGATATTCGCGATTTTATAAAGTTTTATGATAACTATATCGGCGCAGATGTGTCACTGGCGGATTTTGCGCGTGCCGACACGATTTGTTTTCGCGCGTGGATGGCCGATCGCGGACGTCGTAATTTAGCACACAAATCGACGGCACGTGCGTTATCGTCTTTGCGTGGGTTTTATAAATTTCTGGCAAAAAAACACAATGTTCACAATAACGCAATCGGCCTGATTTCTTCGCCAAAGGTTCCGCGTAAATTATCCAAGGCCATAGAAGTTTCTGATGTTGAACATATGCACGATGCAATTCGCGATATAGATGCTGCTGAACCGTGGATTGCGGCGCGCGATTGGGCACTGGTTACACTGATATTCGGGTGCGG
>OMAO01000527.1_pt1 | contig 20099 bp, 20 predicted proteins | sample 1644641 | NCBI WGS metagenome assembly OMAO01 (sample SAMEA103958120, study PRJEB25191) | human gut metagenome | biome: human-associated habitat [ENVO:00009003]; feature: intestine environment [ENVO:2100002]; material: feces | place: Germany | collected 2013/2015
GGAGCCCTGTAGGGGCCGATGCCCACATCGGCCCGTTGGGAAGCTGCGAATTTGCCGAAGATTACCGTAAAATCGGTATATTCTGCGGGCGAACAGAGTCGTCCGCCCCTACTGGGTACATGTGCATTGAAGTCTCGCCGTAGAGGCCGACGACTCTGTCGGCCCGTTTAGGAAGTTACGAATTCGCTGAAGATTTCCATAAAAACGGCGCATTCTGCCGGGCCGATGTAGGCATCGGCCCCTACGACGCCTTCAAGGACAGTGTCGGAATTTTTGAACTGGTCTTGGTTTCGCAGGAAAGATTCAAGAAAACCGAGTCAGTTTTCTTTCGGAGAAGCAAAAGAAAAAGTTGTACCGCAGTTGCAAATTCGTAGAAGACTTTCAGCCTTACAGCAGGCTCCTTTAATAATCCACCCGCATCAGACACAGCCCCTGCGGGGGCGCGGTATACCCGGCCTGCGTTCGGTCTTTCGCTTCGAGCGTCTGCCGGACGCTTTCCGGTGTGCGCTTGCCCTGTCCGACCTCCAGAAGCGTTCCGGTCAGGATGCGCACCATGTTCTGTAAAAAGCCTGTGCCATGATAATTAAAATAGATATAATCTTTCCGCCGGACGATCTCGATGGAATCGACGATCCGCACGGTGGATTTTTTCATCTGCGGGTTCGAGCAGAAGCTTTTGTAATCATGTTCGCCGGTGAGAATCTCCGCCGCGCGCTGCATGGCGGCAAGATCCGGCTGGTAATCGAGCACGGTGACGTATTTCCGGTTGAAGACCGGCTTCGTATTGCCGACATAGCAGGTGTAGGTATAAAGCTTGCCGACGGCGCGGTAGCGCGCGTGGAAGCGGTCAGCGGCAAGCTTTGCCTCCTGTACGCAGATATCGTCCGGCAGGTATCGGTTCATGTAATCGCGGATCTCCTCCGGCGTTTTCTCCGTGTCCATATAGGCGTTGGCCGCCATGGCCCTTGCGTGAACGCCTGCGTCCGTGCGGCCCGCGCCGATGACCTGCACGTCCGTGCCGCACATGCGCGTCAGGACGGCTTCCAGCTTGCCCTGGATCGTGTCGCGGCCCGGCTGGCGCTCCCAGCCGAAATAGCGGGAGCCGTCATAGCTGATGATGAATTTGAAATTGCATCAGGTATTGCAAATTATTTTCCTTGGGAAGAAATCGGTTTTGAAGTTGTCAGCTCTTTTTCCAATGGTCAAGAGGTTCTTTCCTGGTTAAGAAAGCATTCCGCAGATGTTCTCCTCTGTGATATCAGAATGCCTATCATGAATGGAATTGAACTTGCCAAAAAAATTCAAGAAGAGAATATATCTATTAAAATCGTCTTCTTATCCGGATACAGTGAATTTGAATATGCACGACAAGCTCTTATTTACGGCGCTGTTAATTACTTATTAAAACCTACAAAATACAATGAACTGGTCTCTGTTTTTACTTCTCTGAAACAGACTTTAGATCAGGAAAATTTTGTAAGAATAGAAGATCATCCTGAACCGGATGCCCTAATCAGCACTTTGCAGGAGCTTATTCAAAATGATTATGCAAACATCACCTTAGAGTCGGCTGCTAATCAAGTCTATCTAAGTCCCGTATATGTCAGTCGGCTTTTTAAACAACATACCGGAATTAATTTTATTGATTATGTAACAAAAGTCCGTATGAAGAAAGCCGCTGAAATGATCTCTTCTGGCAAATATAAAATATATGAGATCAGTGAATTTATCGGGTATTCAAATCCAAATAATTTTGCCCGCGCTTTCAAAAAATTCTTTGGGATAGCCCCACAGGATTATCGTCATTTTTCAAATAGGAGACAATAATGTTACACAAATACGGAAAACTGTTTTATCGTAATTTACGAATGTTTTTATTGATTTCTTTTATTCCGACACTGCTATTGGGATGTTTTTCTTATATCATTGTTTTCCGATATATTCAAACCAACTCATTAGAAAACGCAAAAAAATCTTTAAAGCAACTCAATCAAAACATGGAACTGATCACTAATAACACCGATGCTCTCAGTCAGATATTCAGCATCAGTGCAAATCCCTCTATGAGTCTGCATAGAATTCTCCAAATGCCTAAAATCAGTTATGCCAGCGCTGTAAAACTGTCTGTGTATTGCAATATCCTCGACTCCACCGTAAATTTTAACGATTATATCGACTCTGTTTATATCTATTTTCCCAATGAACATCAGCGTTTCCTTGCTTCCCAGAATGGTGTCAGCGACATTAATTCCTTTGTTGATACTTCATGGTTCTCTTCTGCTGTTTCTTTTTCAGAGACTGATCAAAATTTTTTCAGTTCTTATCGTAAAGATGTTAATGCTGTTACGTTTTATAAAAAGCCTTTTTCTATTGACCTGCAGGGGAATGACGGTATCATTATAATTAACCTGGATTATAAATATTTGCAGGAATTGGCGGATCAGCTAACCGTATACCCCGAACAAAAATTATATATCTTCAATGAGAACTGGGATTTACTGTACTGCACAGACAACGCTTCTACTGAACAGCTGTCTTCCCTTTTCCCTCTTCTGATAAAATCAGAAGAAAATCATGGTACCTTTACGGAAAATAAAAATACCGTTTTCTATCTGTCTTCATCGGATCAGAATTTCCATTATGTGTCAATTACACCTAATTATAATATCCATTTCATAGAACGCTATCTGTCAATTTTCATTATTGCACTGGCAATATTTTCTCTCACGCTGTCTTTTGTTCTTGCGTTCCATTATACCAAGAAAAATTATGCCGGCATTAATTCTATGATTGAAATAATCAACTCCGCCAAAAATGGGAAAATTGTATCACCCGTTTCTTCTTCAAACGATGAATATAACTATATTATTACCGGACTTGTGGACAGTTTTATTAAAAACGATTATTTGCAGGTGCAGCTCTCCGAAAAAGCCTATCATACAAAAGTATTAGAATTAACAATGCTCCAGTCCCAGATTAATCCCCATTTTCTGTCCAACACCCTGGAGACTATTTATCTGCGAAGTATAGCTTTAACAAATTCTCCGAATGTTGTCAGTAATTTAATAGAAAATCTGTCGGATATCCTTCGGTACGCTCTGTCTGATCCTACCTCTACTGTGCTTTTTTGTAATGAATTGAATTATACAAAGTGTTATTTGAACATACAGATGTTTCGGTATAAAGAAAAACTGCAGGTCTCCTGGGATTATGACCCTGCTTTAGATAAGTACTCTGTAATGAAGCTTTTACTTCAACCGTTTATTGAGAACGCAATTTATCATGGCATTAAAGAAAAAGAAGGTAATGGAAAACTACGTATCCGTTGTTATCTCAAATCCGGTGAAATCCATATTCAGATTGTTGATAATGGCAAGGGTATTACCCGCGAACAATTAACCGCTCTACGAAATTCTCTGCATACCGGAAATGATAACTATCAACATATTGGTGTGATTAATACCTTTCGTCGCTTAGAACTACTCTATGGTGATCAGTTATCCTTTTCTATTAAAAGCAAATATTTGATTGGCACTGCCATCTGGATCACTATTCCCGCCACCACTTTGTCCTGATACATTAGACAAACAAAAAGACTGTACACTCTATTCAGAATGTACAGTCCTTTTTACTGTTGTTTAGTTATTGCACAGCTTCTGTGCTCATTGTCTCTTCAGTTCCTATTTCCACAATCTCCACAGTTTCAGTTGTCTCCGTCGCAGCTTCTGAATTCTCGCTTTCCATTTCCGTGGTCTCCGTCGCTTCGGTGCTTTCTGTTTCTTCGGTAGTCTCTTCCACCAGATCCTCCAGTGTATAATTGAAGCCTGTCACCACGTTGGTGGCCACGACATACACTTTCATTTCAGAGGGAAATGCAATGTAATACTGGCTGGTCATGGAATTCAGATTACCGACATTAATGATCACGCTGCGATCTGCAGTCTCGTACTGAATGGTACGCTCCGGATCCGCCAGTCCGTACTGTGACATATCCGTCACATTTTCAATCACCTGATCTGCCTTTAACGGTGCCACCTTCAGGATCATAGCCTTGATACGCTCCTGGTTCAGATTAAGGGAATGATCGTCCGTATAGTACCATGTTTCATCCTTTTTTTCAAAGGCATAGGTCTCTCCCTCATATACATAACTGAAGCTGGTAATATCATCGGAGTTCACATCCAGCACCGTCTCCTGTGTATCCTCAGTGGTGGAAGTCACAGACGATGCATTTTTATTATACTGTCGGATGCCCAGGAATGCTGCCGCCAGCACCACCAGTGCCAGCAGCATTCCGATCATCTGTCTTTGTTTCTTTTTCATATCTATATCTCACGCCTTTCAATTATTTCTTCCGTCTGCGGAACCAGATTACGAATCCGGCGATCACACAGCCGACAGGCAGTATCACGGTAACCAGCAGCCCCAGCAGCAGAATCTGTGCGGAATCCACTATCAGATTAGAGACCTCATAGCTTTTTACCGGAATAGATACCGAGGTCTCATGATCTGCCATTCCACTGAATGTATTGGTGAACAGGGTCAGGTTCGCACCGCTGACGACAGAATTTGCATCATCCGTGAACAGCTGCTCGCAACCGTACACGACCAGTGTTGCATCCCCATCATCCAAAGTCTTTACTGCCTCAACACCTAATGCGAAGGGACCATTCACATCATTTTCACCCTGTGAAAAATCCTGTGTATTGTTGACATCCTGTTTTGCAAAAGAGCTGTCGGAGGTGCTCAGGAATACATCATAGGTAATATCACCGGTGGCTGTCTCGTCGGTACTTACTTCCTCCGGGACGATGATGCCCTGAGAATACGGCAGGAACAGATATTTTCCGTAGGTGCCTGAGGTATAGCTGTCAGAGCTCTGTGTCGGCAGGATATAATACGGACTTCTGTAGTAGCCGTTGGAATCATTCTCCACTACCAGTCCTTTGGCAATGCTCAGATTCATGTAGCTTAAGATAGCATCTATATTGGGTGTCTCCTCATCGGTATAACCGGTCACCAGGATGACTTTTCCACCGTTGTTCAGATAGTCGATCACCTTATCCTTATCATCGGATGAAAAATCGCTGGTGGCACCGTTAATGAACAGACAGGCCGCATCGTCGGGGATAGCATCCAGATCCATCAGATTCACGGTCTCATAATCCACATTTTCCTTGTTCAGTGCGGATGTAAAAGTGTTACTTAAACTCAGTTCATTATGTCCTGTTGTCATATATACCTTGGGCATATCATCATTTAACACATAATCCAGCGCACTGGTAATCTGTCCTTCGCCATCATAACCGGTAGTTGTGGTGTTATAACTGTACGTCGAATAGTCAAAATCATAGGAAGACTCATAGATATCGTTGTAATCAATGACCTTGCTGCGCTTTTCGCTGACCACAATCAGGCTGTTCGTGCTGATGTTGCCGGTGGTGTACTGGGTATAGAACATCGGGTTAACGGTAGGATCCACATATTCCACAGTGATATGATCCGACAGATCATCATATCTCTGTAAAGTCTGCCCCAATGTGGTATCCTGATTGTCCTGATTTACCAACACATAGATGGTCACATCATCCTGCATATTTTTCACATAGTCAACGGTCTGATCTGTCAGGGAATAGAGCTTCTGGCTGGTCATGTCGATTGCTGTCCAGCTGGAAGGCATCTCGCCCATGATAATATTAACCACTACTACCAGTGCTACCGCTACGGCGATCATACCGGTACTGTAAGCACTGAAGCTTAAGTTCTTCACGGACATGCTGTAACGGCGTTTCTGAATGGACTGTACTGTCAGGAACAGAACCAGTGCCGTAACGGATGCATAATATACAATAGAAGATACATCCAGTGTACCGTTTAACAGGTTAGAAAACGGCGTATAAAGGTCAAAGCAACGCAAAATCTTTGTCAACAGATTGCCGGTGCTGGAAATAATGGAGCAGATGGAATCCATCATATATCCCAGGAACAATACTAAAAAAGTAAGTACTGCTGCGATGACCTGGCTCTCTGTCACGGAAGACAGGAACAGACCGATGGCAATGGCGGTCATCCCGAAGAGGAAATATGCCAGGATCGACAGGTAATCCTCTCCCATGGGAACACTGCCGTACTGCGCCATGATCAGCGGGTAAAAGCAGATGATCGCTACGGGAATGGCAAATATAGTTAACAGCGCCAGAAATTTTCCCATAACGATGCCGCCTACGGACACCGGTGCCGTCAGGATCAGCTGATCCGTCTTGCTCCGCTTTTCCTCCGCCAGAATACGCATGGTCAGTATCGGCACGGTCAGCATGAATAAAAAGGTAACACTGGATACCACATACGCAAAATAAGGATATCCGTTCATCAGGTTATAAACGCTGAAATACAGTCCCAGGAAAAACAGGGTGACTGCAATAAATAAAAACCCGATAAAGGAACGGAAATAGGATTTCAATTCTCTCTTATAAATGGCTGACATATGATTCCGCCTCCTTTGTAGCTACAGTTTCTTTTTTCTCTTCTCCGGGCTGTACTTCCTCTTCCGAAGCTTCTGTCTGCTGTGCAGCAGCTGTGATTTCCGGCTTTTTTCTTTTTGAGAATAGTTTGTGCTTCTCCGGCTGTGTGGGTGCTACATCCTCGGTCAGTTCCAGGAAGATGTCTTCCAGAGACTTCTCCGCATGGGTCATCTCTAAAATAGGCAGCTTTGCATCTGCCAGTGCATAGAATACCTGCTCTCTGATATCTGCATTCTCTTTGGAGATTACTTTCAGCTTTGCAATATTTTTGGATGCCTCCGTGTTCTCTTCGATCCGGTCGATCTGTGAGATCTCCTGCAATGCACTCTTCACCGCAGCGACGCTTCCCTTTACTTCCAGGTTCAGTTCCATGGAACCACTCATAAGCTTCTGCAGATTCTCCGGAGAATCACTGGCTACCAGCTTACCGTGGGCTATGATCATAATATGGTCGCAGACCGCGCTGACCTCCGATAGAATATGGGAGCTGAGGATCACGGTATGATTCTCCCCCAGCTTGCGGATCAGATCACGGATCTCGATGATCTGTTTCGGATCCAGACCTACCGTGGGCTCATCCAGAATAATAACCTCAGGGTAGCCAAGGATTGCCTGCGCCAGTCCGACTCTCTGTCTGTAACCTTTTGACAGATTCCTGATCAGACGCTGCTGCATATCGGTGATCTGTGTCATTTCCATGACCTCGTCAATCTGCTTCTTCCGCTCTTTTTTCGGCACTTTTTTCAGTTCTGCTACGAAGTCCAGGTATTCTCTGACAGTCATGTCAACATACAGCGGCGGAAGCTCCGGCAGATAACCGATGGAACGCTTTGCCTCCTCCGGATCTTTTTGGATATCTTTGCCATCGATGGTCACAGTGCCCTCCGTGGCTGCCAGATAACCCGTGATGATGTTCATGGTCGTGGATTTACCTGCGCCGTTAGGACCAAGAAAGCCGTAAATCTGTCCCTTTTCCACACGGAAAGAGAGATGATCTACGGCAATATGGTCACCATATTTTTTTGTAAGATTGCTTACTTCTATCATATTTGCCTCCCTGATATGGTGTGATCCCCCACCTGATACCTACAGGTACCCAAAACTGATATCTACGGGTACCCAGAACTGATATCTACCAGTACCCTGAACTGATACCTACGGATTGTTCCGTGCTGCGCACTCTCACAATCCTACCCGCTATTCGTACATCGTGGGATTATCATCCCACTTTTGTACTCATATCGGGGCAAATCTCAAAGTCTCTCAACCACATCTGAGCAAGCTCATGTGGTCTCAGACTTTTCGATTTTGGTATCAGTATATGTCTCAAATGTCATGAAAAGGTGAAACCTTTGTGAAAATTGTGTGAAACCACAACCCTTAAATCTTCGACACGGTCAGAGAAATGCTTAAATTTCCTGCCTCCGCCGCCAGATGCAGCGGCAGCTTTGCCACAGGAATATCTTCAAAAATGAACTCCGGATCACCTGATGCGGGCGTCTGGAATAAAAAAAGTACTCCGTCCACATAGAGCACCACTTTTTTCTGATTACTGTAAATTGTCAGGGAGACCAGCCCGTTCTCCTGACGATGCAGGGTGGAAAGTGCCGGATAGAGCACCGGTTCGCTGCTCCACTTCGCCTGATAATAGTAATATCGTTCTGTCAGCGTCCTGCCGTCCGCCGCCAGGAGTGCTTCCGCCGTCGTTTCTCCGGGTAATCCACGATACACCGGAAGAATTTCCGGTCTTATCCACAGGTCTCCTGTGAGGAAACCACGCCTTCTGCACAGACTGTAAAACGCCCGCACTTCGCAGCGGTCCTGTCCCTCTGTCCCGGATCCGGTTCCTTCCAACCGGATCGTATCGACCCCCATCCGGGCCAGACGGTCCAAATCCCTTCGCATCTGCTCCTCCCTCGTCCCGGCATCACTGATCTGCGGAGGAAAACGATAGACTACCTCTCTTGGCTGGAACTCTTTTTCATTAAGGAAAATTCCCTTTTTATCTACGACACGCACGTCATAAATTGCCAGTTCCTGTCGCCAATGCACTTCCACTGCCTCGGGTATATCCTCAGCAGGATCTGACTCTTCCTCCTTCTCCATACCACCCATCTTTTCTCCATACTCCACGGTTCCGAATCTTCCCTTCGCCTTCACCAGATAGACATAGGGATCCCGCATGCCGTCCCACAGATGGGGCCGCAGTAACAATGCCGTCATGGAGTCCGCTTCCTCCGGAGTATTTTCCCCATGAAAAATAAGGCGCCCACACTCCGCCTCTTCACAGACCTCAAAGATGTCGATCTGTAATGCGGACTGCAAACGCCCTATCTTTTCCGGCAGTGCAAATTCCAGATAAGCCTTGCCGTTTTCCAGTTTTGTTGTAATTCCAAGATCGTCCCTCATCTGCATTTCTCTTTCCTGCCTTTCGCATTCTGTTACTAAGAGTTTTTGCAGATAACAATTTATTTATGCCGGAAATCCATCTTTCCCGCACACTATTATTACATGGGACAAGACCTGCGGCCGGGCACTTCCTCTCCGGATACATAACCTGCATGAAATTCCATGTTAATGTCCCGAAGCTCCTTCTCCCCGTCGATGTATGCCTGATACATTTCCGCCAGGCCCGAACTGCAGCCATCGCAGTTTGCTTCCATATATCCCAGTGACTCCGCCACGATCTGCTCCCGCTCTTCTTTTGTGGTATCCTTAATCAGATATCCTGCCATTTTCTTTTCCTCTCTTGTATTTCTTTTACAGCCAATGTATCACAGCAATCTGCCGGGTGCAAGTTTTTCTCTGCATTTAGAGTAATCGAAAATCTACGACCGAAGAATTCTCTCATAGATCTGCAAATCCTCATTCTTAAACACATTAAAGATCACATTTTTGACACTGCTGTCAGGAGTCTCCTCCAAATACTCCTGTACCGTCTGTACGGCAATCTGCGCCGCCTTGTCGTTCGGAAAGCAGAATACCCCAGTGGATATACAGCAGAACGCCACACTTTCCAGCCCGTATGCCGATGCCAGTTCCAGACAGGACAAGTAACAGGACCGAAGCAATGCGCAATGTTTCTCCGTCAGCGTTCCCTGCACAATAGGACCTACGGTATGCAGGACATAACGGCAGGGCAGATTGTAGGCTTTCGTGATCTTCGCCTGTCCGGTGGGTTCCTCATGCCCCTGTTCTCCCATTTTGCTTCTTCTATGCTCGTTTCTGCTCTTTTTACGCTCTCCTGTAATGAAATCATTATATCCCCCATCGCCGGGATCCGTAAAGCAGGCACAATAAAGTGCCCCGGTTATCCAAAAGATACTATTGGGACAAACATATAAACCTGCAATTGAAATATTTTTACGTTTTTGTAACAATAGGAACAGGAACCTTCGTTATGACTCATAGAAAGGCCTGGGAACAACAAATGATATATCTGATGATGATCGACGCCGAAGAAGACAAACAAAAGTTTGCGATTCTCTATGAAACCTATCGGCACCTTATGATGAAAGTAGCTCTGAATGTGCTGAAGGATACTTTTCTTGCGGAAGATGCCGTACATGAGGCGTTTATAAAAATTGCGAAAAACATGGAAAAAATAGGGGAAATCGACGCCACGGCGACGAAACGCTACCTGCTTACCATAACAAAAAATGCGACTATAGATATTTACCGGAAGCGAAACCATCAATTTCAACGGGAAATCTATGTGGATGAGCTGGAAGAATGTAATGTCCCGGTGACTTATGCGGAGACGGATGTGGATGACGGAATACTGGACATCCTTAGGCGCCTGCCCGTAAAATACCGGGATGTATTTCTCCTCAAATACTCCGGCAATATGGACAACGATGAAATCGCAAAAGTATTAAACATCACCGAAGGAACGATCCGGCAGCGATTGTCCCGGGGAAAGATTATGATACAGGAAGCTTTGAATAAACGGGAGGAAAATAATGAGATCCATGGAAGTAACGGATGAATGGCTCTATCAGCATATGCCTGTGGTGGACAATGCCATGATAACAGCATTAGAAAATCAGGTTGATTGGGAATATGTATTTTCAAAACGTTTTGAACAAAAAATGCAAAAAGTGATCCGCCGGGAAGCCCATCCGGTGCTGACCGGTGCACAACAGCTCCTAAAACGCATTGCAATCTTTTTCACCGGTATCGTATGTGACGGACTGGTTCTGACGTTAAGTGTGGATGCCTATCGGGATAAGTTTTTCATGACACTAAAGACCCTGCGCGAGGATGCTACGCAGTATAACTACTCTTCCGAGGAAAAAGATGCGGTACTCGCTCCTACGATACCGACCTGCATCCCGGAGGGCTATACAGAGACAGACCGAAGAGACAGTCCTCTTTTTTGTGAAATTTTCTATGAAAACAATGCCGGAGAACAGCTCATCTGGGAGCAAATGCTAATTTCCGCAAATAATGCCCTGACACTCGTATTAGACAATGAATACGATGCCGAAGAGGAACATGTCATCGGCGGTCACATTGCCACGGTATATACTTATGTGGATGGTTACGTCATGGCTTATTATGAAGCTGACAATTATGTATACGTGATCACCGCAGATCACATGACCGCCGAGGAAATGTTTCAGCTCATAGCCAGTATGGATATCTGATTGTATAATAAAATAAAAAGGAGGCAAGAACCATGATGCGAAATAAAAAATTAAGAACCGTTTTCTGCGGCATTCTGATTTTTCTGCTCGTATTTGCCTTATTTTGCCTTGGAGACTACGGGATCCGCTATTATCATACTCCCATCAAAAAGGATTATGACTATACCGGAACCGGAATGCTGGTCAGTCTGACGGAACCGGATACCTTCGAACAGGTATCGGTGGAGATCCACGGGAAAGCCTTACATTATCTCTGGAGGAATCAGGAAGACGCCATAGCGGGAAATGTCTGGATGAACGGAGAGAGGCTTTTCGTGGAAGGTGCGGATGACATGGGATTCTATGCACCTTTTATCGATGAAGAACCCTATTACTCCTGCCTGACCGAATCTGTAACAAATATCCCGGGAAATATGTTTCTTATCTCCCGGGATCTGAAAACCATATTCTGCGGTGTACTTATGGACGGGAAAGAATTTCTGCTGATAATACCGGCAGAAAATAAATCGGATGCCGACCGTACCCTGAAATCCGGTCTGGAACAGTCCCAGCCTCTTTCCCGTTGGCTGAGTGACTATCCCTTATTCCTGTAACTGTCCGTCCACAATACGCACGATACGTTTCGCAGACTGTGCTACGCCCAGGTCATGGGTGATCATGACGATGGTGTTGCCCATATCGTTCAGTTCCCGAAACAGCTTCAGTACTTCCTTACCGCTGGTCTGATCCAAGGCACCGGTAGGCTCATCCGCTAACAGGATCGCCGGCTGTCCCACCAGTGCTCTGGCAATGGATACTCTCTGCTTCCTCATGAGTCATGCCACGCATCAGCAGGGGCATGATAATATTCTGCATGACATTATAGGTCGGGATCAGCTGATAGTTCTGGAAAATGAACCCGATCTTCTGGTTGCGTACCATGGTCAGATCGTCCTCCTTGGTCTCGTGGATTGCCATGCCATCCAGATAATATTCCCCACTGCCAAAAATTTCCTTTGCCACGGTGGCACCCAGTACGCACACCTTTTCCTTGCTCTCGTTGTTTTCTTCTGTGAGGAAATCTCCGATGGCCATTTCCAGATTACTGATGGTGGCATAATTGTCCTCCACACCGGCAATGATGTACTAGGAAGCAGAGGTCATATCGCCTCCCTCCACCGCCCGGCATTTCAAAGCTAAAACCGCCGCTGTCACTGCTGCCACAGAACCTCCACCCAGCGTAAGTACCAGTACCAGCGCAATGATGATCCATTTTTTGTTTTTTTTCGGGAAAAAATTATCTGCTTGATCTCTTTGTTTTTCACGGCGAACCTCCGATTGCTATTCCGTCCAAATTCCATTGTTTTCTCAAGTATAGTTGGATTTTGTATTGAAAAAGTGTTCACTCTGTGAAAAATCTGTGTTCTGTATGAGCTTTTCCCCCTGCTTACGTTTATGCAATTACACAAATAAAGCACAAAAAGAAGGCCCTGTTGGAGGCTGCTTTCGCAGAAGTCTCTAACATGACCCTCTATTATAAGCTTACAAATTCGTGCTATCGCGCTAATATGCCCGAAAAAACAAATCACCGCTTCCGGGAAATACAGATATCCTCCAGATTTTGCGCGCCCTCCGGTCCGATGGGTCTGCCGCCTGTGGTGATACCCCATCCTGCACGGATCTTGATAATATCGTCGATCTGTCCCTGGGACAACAACCTCTTCTTCCCTAAGATAAAGTTGTTCATCATCAGGATCTTCGCATAATATTCCGTGGTCTCCATGCGGTAATAAGCCTGCATGAGATTGTCACCCCAAGTCAGCGCGCCATGGTTTGCTAACAGTACAGCATTGTATTCCCGGCAGTAGGGTGCCACCGCTTCCGGCACTTCCTCTGTGCCCGGCAGCGCAAAATGTACTAACGGCACACAGCCTAAGGACAGTACCCCTTCCATCAGCACCGGTTCTTCCAGACTGATGCCCGCACAGGCAAACGCCGTCGCCGTCAGAGGATGTGCATGTACCACGCCTTGTACTTTCGGGTTCTCTTTGAATACTCTGAGGTGCATCTTGATCTCGCTGGAAGGCTTGTGCGTTCCCTCCAACACGTTCCCGTCCAGATCCAGCTTTACCAGCATGTCCTCTGTCATAAATCCCTTAGAAACTCCAGTAGGTGTTGCCCAGATCTCATTATCTCCGACTTTACAGGAGATATTCCCGTCGTTCGCTGCCACAAAGCCGCCCTGATACATTCTGCGGCCTACCTCTAAGATCATCTGTTTTGCCTGTGCATCTGATATATATTCCATACTAATCTCCATTCCGCAGACGATTCCTTCCGTCGGAGGAATCCTCCTTTTCCGTTCCAGCATGCAATAATATATTACCTTATTGCCCTTCTCCTTGTCCAGCTGATATTCCCAATAATCTTTTATGCATGCTTCCTAACATATTCTTTCGTAACTAATTATCTTTCCCTAGGTATTGTACCACATTTCTATTCTTTTTTATGATACTAAAATACTTATGACCCGCCCCGATATGAGCATAAAAGTGGGATGAAATATCTTCTCATGTCTATACAAAAAAACGTCAAAATGCTATAATTAAATTTGAATCATTTTGCCAACACATACGAAGGAAGCATAGCGCTATGACACGGAATAAAATCAAATTTTCTCATACCAAATGGCTGCTGCCGTTATGGGTACTTCTTATCGGCAGCATCGTCTTATATATCATCGCTCATGCGGTACAGCTGTCCGACTCCAGGCATCTCCGCACTCTTGCGGAACTGAATGCTGTAACCTACGGTGATAGCATGATCGCAGATCTCAATGCCGGTATCAACATCACAGATACACTGGAGCAGCTTCTGATCAGTGCGGACGGCAGAATTGACAAATTTGATACCATTGCAGACAGAATGATGGCAGATTACGTCCAAAGTATCCAACTGGCTCCCGGAGGTGTCGTAACAGATATCTACTCCACTGAAGGAAATGAAGCAGGTAAAATAGATCTGATCCACGACAAAGACCGCGGAGAGATTGTTAATTATGGAATTGATCATGATCTGCTTGTCATACACGGGCCTTTTGAACTGAAGCAGGGAGGTTACGGCATTGCTATCCGCAATCCTGTTTTTTTACAAGACGAAAACGGCAATTCCTATTTTTGGGGACTGACTATTGTTATCATCAAAGCTCCGGAAATTTTCAGGGACTCTGTTGATTCTTTGTCCGGTTTCGGTTATCAATACCGGCTATCGAAGACCCTCTCCCCTCTGACCGATGAATATGCCGTGGTAGACCAGTCAGAGGAGACGCTGACGGATCCCGTCTCTTATGATTTTACTCTGGGAGGCTGTAGCTGGAAGCTGGAAGTCATGCCCACCGATGGCTGGAAGAATGACAAACTTTTACTTCTGGTAGTATTATGTGGCATTGCAGTGATCCTACTACTGATGGTTCTAACGATATCTATACTACTCGTTGACGAGCAACGCAAAAAATTTCGCAGACTCTCTCTGACGGATTCTATGACCGGTCTCTTAAATCGTAACGGATTTAATTTGCAGCTGGAGGAGTATCTGGAGGGAAACAAGCAGAAAAACTGTGTCGGTATATTACTTGACGTGGATAATTTTAAATTTATCAATGATGTCTATGGTCATACTATCGGTGATCAGGTTCTATTGCAGCTTTCACAATCCTTAGTGCAGGCTTTTCCGGATAATTCCATTATTGCCAGAAATGGCGGTGATGAGTTCTGTATTATCCTGAAGGACTGCAGTGCAGAAGAAGCTGCCCCAATGATAGACGCTTTCAGCAAGACTTCCCGCTCTTTTTCAGCCAAAGGCGTCGAACACAATTACAGCATTTCCCTGGGCTATGCGGAATACCCCGCCAACGCAGAAAAAGTCTCTGACATTCTCCGTTATGCCGACATTGCACTCTATGAGGTAAAATTACAGGGAAAACATGGTGCTCTGGCCTACCGGCCGGATTTCCACAATTCGAAACGGACACAGCTTGGTTTTTCATTATCGGATATTTCTGACAACCTGCCGGGTGCCTTTTTCATCTACCGGGCCGAAAAGGAGGATGAACGCATCCTGTATGCTAATCAGGAAATGCTTCAGCTGACAGGATGTACGGATCTGGATGATTTTATGCATTTTACGAAACATCAATTCCGTAATCTGGTGCATCCTGAAGATCTGACACAGGTAGAAGAAAGCATCTGGCAGCAGATAGAATCCGGCATGAACGGATACAATGATTATGTCAAATACCGACTTGCTGTCAAAGATGGAACTTATAAGACGGTTCTGGATTATGGGCGTATCGTGGAAAGTGAACATTATGGCTCGGTTTTCTATGTATTGGTAGTGGATTGCGAATTTATCAAAACACTCTACGATGATTAATCATAAAAATAAAAGAATAACAAACTTTCCTCCGGGGCATACTGGTTCCGGAGGAATTTTTATATGAAAGATCAGATTAAGTCTTACTTACAACGTTTGAATCACGGAGAAACTCTGGAAAGTGTCCAGGCGGATTTCGTCCGGGAATGTAAGGATGTGGATCCTTCCGCAATTATGCAGGCCGAGCAGGAACTGCTGCGGGAGGGTACTTCCATCGAAGAATTGCAGCGGCTCTGTGATGTGCATTCCGCCCTGTTCCATGGCTCCACCACAGAGGAAAAAATCGCCAATGCCGAAAAAACAACAGCCCATTTTCCAGATGCCCAGGAACTGCACGCTAAGGACATACAGGACCAGCGGCTCTCCGCTGCTGCCGCCCTGATCCAGATCTCCGGGCATCCCATACAGACTTTTACGCTGGAAAATGCAGCACTGGAAAAGCTGATTGCCCGCGCGAAGCAGGCTCTGGAAAATGGAACAATGAATGACGGATTGTTAAATGAGCTGCGTCAGACCGCTATCCACTATGCCAAAAAAGGAGACTTACTTTATCCACATTTGAAGGTGCAATATGGAATCAGCGGTCCCTCTGCGGTCATGTGGACAGTGGATGATGAGATCCGGGATGAACTGAATGCCCTTGCAAAACAAAAAGACCAAAAAGAAACCGATGCATGGAAACAACGTTTGAACGCCGTATTGACCCGCATGGAAGAAATGATCTACAAGGAATCCAATATCCTCTTCCCCAACTGCGCACTGAATTTCTCGGAGGAGGAATGGTATCACATCTACCGGGATGCCAAAGATTATGCGGAATGCTTCGGTATCCGGGGTGACAGTTGGAAGGCTGCGGAAGCACATCTGGCCGACACTGCCTCTACGGCTGACACCATGTCTGCAGAACATGCTTTTACAGATAGTGAGACCAGAATCCACCTCCCCGGCGGCAGTCTGACCCTATCGCAGCTGACCGCCATGTTGAATACGATTCCTTTGGAGATCTCTTTCGTAGATACCGATAATATCAATCGCTACTTCAACGAAGGTCCCAAGGTATTCAAGCGTCCCGGTATGGCATTGGGCCGTGAGGTCTTCACCTGTCATCCTCCTAAGATTGAGCAGAAAGTACGCCGGATTATCGAAGAATTCCGTGCCGGAACGTTAGACCAGGTACCGGTCTGGATGGACAAGAACGACCGGACTTTTCTCGTGACCTATTATGCCATCCGGGATAAGCAGGAGCAATATCTGGGAACACTGGAACTGGTACAGGACATGGAGTTTGCAAAAGAGCACTTCCGCTAGGACAGTGCTCTTTTCTCTTCTTGTGCTTCCTCTACATAAATACGTGCATTTTCCAGATTCCACCGGATCTCTTCTTCGGTAACAGCACGTTTTACTTTCCCGGGATTGCCGACGACCAGGGAATTATCCGGGATCTCCACGTTCTGTGTCACCAGCGCTCCGGCACCGATGATGCAGTTTTTCCCGATCTTACAGCCGTTCATCAGAATGGCTCCCATACCGATCATGGTATTGTCACCGATCTTACAGCCGTGAACGATTGCACCGTGTCCTATGGTCACATGGTCTCCGATCTCCACCGGATATCCGCTGCCCAGATGCACTACCGCATTGTCCTGAATATTGCTCTCTTTGCCGATGACAATGGAGTCCCTGTCGCCTCGGACCACCGCATTGTACCAGATTCCGCTGTTTTCTCCGATCGTCACATCTCCCAGCACCACTGCTCCGGGCGCTATAAATGCTGTATCATGGATCTGCATATATTTTTTCTCCTTATATTTTAAACCTTCATTACAAAGTGCACACCGCATATAACGGTACATTTTTCATCCAACCCTGATCAATATATTTCTTTGCCGAAAAGCGGATGGCTGTCTGCGGATGATATTTTTCACAATAACATTTCAAACTCTGCGATTTCAAGTTTGTCTCCGCTTTTACTTCGATAGGAACAACATCTTTTCCCATTTGTATCATAAAATCCTGCTCAAAGGTTGCTTTTTCCGTTCCGTAATAATAAGGTGTATATTTTGTATCCGAAATAATCTGTTGTAATACGTATTGTTCAGTCAATGCGCCTTTAAATTCAACAAAAATATCATTGCCCTCCAGAATACTCATGGCATCTAAATCACTCATTGCCCCCAGCAGTCCTACATCCAGTACAAATAGTTTATATACATTCATCTCTTTGTATGCAGCCAACGGTATATGTGGCTCATTGACACGATTTACCTTGTAAATCAGTCCGCAATCCAAGAGCCACTGTATCGCAATTTCAAAATCTGCACTTCTGGCACCTTTTTTTATCTGTCCGAAGAAAAACTTCTTGTTTTCCTTTGCCAGCTGTATCGGAATGGATTCCCATACCATACGAATTCTGGGAAGATCTTTGGCATCTATATGTTTTCCAAAGTCTCCCCGGTACTGACGTACTATGTCTTTTTGTAACTCCCGAACCCCGGCATAGTCCTTCTGCTCTCTGAAAAGATCAACTACTGCAGGCATTCCACCGGTATAATAATAGTTTTTTAGCCAAAATAGGTATTTATCCGAAAAGTTGTCTATAATGGAAAAGTCCTTGCTGTCCAATGCCCCAGACAAGGCTTCTTCCCCCATGGCGCATAGAAATTCCCTAAAATTCAAAGGATAGAGGTCCAGCAGTTCCACCTTGCCTACCGGATAAGATACTCCCTGATGAATCGCTACTCCCAACAGGGATCCCGCTGCAAGAACATGATACTCCGGTGCATCTTCGCAGAAATACTTCAGAGATTCCAGGACTCTCGGTGCATCCTGAATTTCATCCAGAATGATCAACGTATCTCCGGGAGTAATTGTGACCCCTGTTTCGATATTAAGATTCATAAGAATTCTCTGAATGTCAAAATCCATTTCAAAGACGTCGCTCATTCTCTTATTATTATAAAAGGATACATATGCCACTTTGGGGAAAAATTGTCTTCCGAATTCCTTCATTAACCATGTTTTTCCCACCTGCCTTGCGCCCATAATAATCATGGGTTTCCTTTTTTCCTTTTCTTTCCAGCTTTGTAATTGTTCCATGGCAAATCGTTTCATTGGCAGCCTCCTTTCTTACATAATATAGTTTACCACATTTTTTCCGATCAAATCAATTATATATACAACATTTTTTCTGACCGAAATTTTATAATTTGCAACATTTTTTCTGATCAAAAAGAAGATACACAAATTGAGTGGTAAATAGCAAATTTAACTTCCGTTTTGCAAAGGTAACTTCTTCTTGAATTATTTTTGCAAGATTAACTTCGGGATCAGCACCTTGAAAACAGAAATAAGTATTGCGAAAACAGTGCCAACTGGAAATTAGTATTGCAAGAGTGGACTTTAGTATTACAAACCGCTTGAATGCAAGGCTTTGATAAGGATGGTTGAGAAAAACAAGTAAAATCAAGGCTTTGTGGACAGTGACAGACAATGCAACCATCAAAAATTGAATAAGTTTACAGAGCAGGGATACTATTTTCACGAATGGTATCCCTTTTCTGTTGTCTTCCGCTCCCACATAAGCGAAGCATGGCACAAGCCGCAGGCATAAAAAACCTGTGGCTTTTTTGTTGCCCATTTTAGGAAGGAGCCGGATAAATGAATTTAAGTGAAGCTGAAAAAAGGATGATCTATCAGGTCGAGGGCACCAGCCAGGGGGCCGCTCTGAATGAAATTTACATGACCTGGCGCTATGCACCTGACAAGGCCATGAAGGACACGGCGGAAGGCCTTTTGAAAAAGCTCCGTCCTCTCTCCGATAAGGAGTGCATGGATGTGATCCGGGATGTTCAGAAGAATTACCGTCTGCCCGGCAAGGCAAGGACTATCGGGGAAATGTTGGCGGAGGCCAGGCAGCAATCCGGTGCCCAGAAGATGACCGGTCACGATATCATGGCCCTGGAGCGGTTCGATCCCGATACCCGCCACATGATCGTCTTTGACGTCCTCTCCCATGAGTCCCCCATGGGATACAAGGGTGATAAAATGCGCCTGTTCCTGACCGAAGCCGGATACGGAAAGGCCCTGGAGAACCAGGACAAGGGATTTATCAAAATAAAGAACCATGCGAAGGTCATAGCTGGCAACCTCCGCTATGACCACAAAGACCGTGAATTGTAGGGAACTGAAAACTGTATCAAAAAAGGTGGAAAATCCGCTGTTCCTTCCCCTCTGTGCCACGAACCGAAAGGGGCATGGATGTTTTCCCATGTGAAGGGTATGGGAGAGATACAGACGGAGGAAACACCGAAAATCAACACTTTTCAAACCATGAGGAAGGAGGTATCAGGCATGGCAGTTTTCCGTATCGAAAAGACCAGAGATTACACGGTCATGTCAAACCACCATCTGCGGAACACGAACCTGTCCCTGAAAGCAAAAGGGCTTCTCTCCCTTATGCTCTCTCTGCCGGAGGAATGGGACTACACCACGAAGGGCCTTGCCCGTATCTGCAAGGATG
>OMAO01000529.1_pt1 | contig 20036 bp, 21 predicted proteins | sample 1644641 | NCBI WGS metagenome assembly OMAO01 (sample SAMEA103958120, study PRJEB25191) | human gut metagenome | biome: human-associated habitat [ENVO:00009003]; feature: intestine environment [ENVO:2100002]; material: feces | place: Germany | collected 2013/2015
GTCGTCCCGGTCCCCCACCGTGTGCAGAGTGGCCCGGCGGATGGAGCCGTCCTCCGCCCAGGTGCCGGAGGCCCCGTCATACAGCACCAGGCCGTTCCGGTCCAGCACCTGGCCCAGGGCCAGCCGCCCCTCCTGATAGGCGTGGTCATTGGCCGGGAAGGCGGCCCACTGCCCGCCCCGCACCACATAGCGCACGCAGAACAGCACCACTCCCGCCGCCAGCACCGCCACCAGCGCCGCCAGCAGCATGGACCGCAACTTTACCTGTTTCAAGACCGCCCCTCCTTCCCGAATATCTCGTCCACCGGGATCTCCGGCATATCCTCAAAAAACCCCTCCCGCTTCCGGGCGGGCTTCTCCGGCTTGTCCTCCGGTGCCTTCTCCTCCGGCGGCAGCCGCACGTCGGCGGCCTTCAGATAGGCCAGCAGCCCCCAGCAGGACAGCATGCTGGACCCGCCCATGGACACAAAGGGAAACGTAACGCCGGTCAGGGGCAGGATGTCCACCGCGCCCAGCACGTTCAGGGTGGTCTGGAAGATCAGCATGGACGCCGCGGCGCAGGCGGCGATGGCATAGAAGCCGGACCGGGCGCTGTCGCCGGACCGCAGGGCAAACACCGCCAGGGCCATCACCGCCCCCACGCACACCAGGGCCAGCAGCAGCCCGAACTCCTCGCTCACCACGCCGAATACCAGGTCCGTGTTGGCCGCCCCCACATATTTCAGCCACGCGTCCTCCGGCCCCGTGCCGAACAGGCCGCCGGAGGCAGCGGCGGACATGGTGCGGCTCTGCTGATAGCCGGTGGTCTGGGTAAATTCCCAGGCGTGCCGCCAGACGGTGAACCGCTGTGCCACATACGGCTTGAAGTGCAGCACCAGTCCCCCGGCGAAGCCCGCCGCCGCCGTCATCATCACGATGGAGGCCAGGTCCCCGGTCCGCAGAAAGGCGATGCACAGGAACGCCACAAAGAATACCAGCGCCGTGCCGAAATCACTCATCAGTGCCAGGCACCCCACGCAATAGGCGGAGAACAGCACCGTGAAGATCAGGTTCCGCTTGGCAAACAGCCGGTCCAGGGTGGCGGCCCCCGCCAGCACAAAGGCCAGCTTCACCAGCTCCGACGGCTGGAAGGAGATGGGCCCCACGGAGATCCAGTTCTTGGCCCCGAAGATCCGCTCCCCTATCACCAAGTTGAAGGCCAGCAACGCCGCCGCCAGTCCCGCCGCCGGCCACCGCAGCTTCACCGCCAGACGCAGCCGCCCCAGCAGCCACACCAGGGTGCCGTAAATGCCCATGCCCAGCGTCACCGCCGCCAGCTGCTTGTAAAGGGCCCCCGGATCCCAGGCGGCGGTAATGGCAAAGCCCACGGTGGTCAGCAGCAGCGCCAGGGTCTCCAGATCAAACTGTCTCCGGTGCAGCTTCCGGCTGACGGCGTACAGCACCCATCCCAGGCCGCACAGGCCGAAAAAGCCCGCGCTGACGGGATAGATGTTCTCCGCCCCGAAGCCCGGGGCAAACTGCCCCCACAGCAGCAGCTGGATAAACGTCAGCAGCCACAGACTGCCCACGGGATTGGGCCGCTTTTTAGGCTGCCCGGTGTGCTGGGGCTGCTCCGACGGGAAGAAGAACAGCTCCACCCCGCCCAGGGCGATGGAGTCCCCGGGGTTCAGATTGGCAGGCTCCAGCGTCCGCTTTCCGTTCAGCAGCACCCCGCTGCTGCGGTTGATGGGGTCGACCCGCCATGTCCCGCCGTCGTCCCGCTGCAAAATGGCGTGTGTCCGGGACACGGAGGGAAAATTCACCCGGATATCCGCCCGCCGGGCCCGGCCGATGACGTTCTCCCAGTGATACAGCTCGTACCGCGCGCCGTTGGACAGGGTCACAAAGCCCCAGCTCTCCCGGTCCCGGCCCCGGAACAGGGACTTGCAGCACCGCACCAGCAGCCACACCGCCAGCCCGGCAGTCACGCCCCGGAACAGCCACAGGATCACCGGCAGCGCCGGGGAAATATATTGTTGCAGAAATGCCGTCATAGTTTACGCTCCACTTCGGTCCGTTGTCTTTCGCGTCATGTCTATCATACCATTTTTGTCCGGAAAAGCAACCTTGTTTAAGGATTATTTAACCACAGCCGCCGCATTCTGTGGTATAATCAGCCTGACTATAGGGGAGGAGTGGGTCTCATGACCATCGAGAAACGATTGGCCCGGTCCAACATCGCCATGCTGGCGATTCCCCTGATAACGGCGGCGGCCCTGGCCGCCTGCGGGGCGCTGGTGCTGCTGCGGGGCAACCTGGCGGTGCTGTATGACGCGGTGGAGCAGGCGGAAAAGCAGAAAAAGCAGAAGCTGATTGCCGGCGTGTCCCACGACCTGAAAAGCCCCCCTGACCTCTATCCGGGCCTATAGCGAGGCCCTGCTGGAGGGCGTGGCCCGGGCCGAAAACGGGCCGGAGGGCGGCCTGCGGATCGTGTTCACGCTGCCCATTGCAAAGGAGGACGCATATGCCTAAAATTCTCATCATCGAGGACGACCCCGACATCGCCGCCATCATCGAGCGGGACTATCTGGAGCTCAGCGGCTATGAAGCCGTCATATGCGCCGACGGCACGGCGGGGCTGAACGCCGCCCTGACGGAGTCCTATGACCTGCTGCTTCTGGACCTAATGCTGGGCTCCGCCTACGCCATCGTCAACGGCCCCACCAGTCTCAGCACCCCCCTGCCGCCTATGAACCTGACCTCCTTCCGGTGGCCTGCGTTCCTGCTGGGCATCGTCCTTCTGCTGGCCCTGGAGCTGCTGAAGCAGGCATGGGACCGTCTGGCGGCGCTCCGGGCCGGTACTCGAAACTGACGCAAAAAGAACGCGGGAGCTGCGCTCCCGCGTTCTTTTGTCTTGTTCTCAGATATCCAGCGCCCGCATCCAGTTGCTGAAGGATACCTCCCGGGCCGTCTGCTGGGTGTTGTACGCCGTGATGGCGTTCTGCTGGGCGTTGTACTCCCCCAGGCGGATGCTCTCGTTTGTCTGCTCAATCAGCTGGCTGGTCAGGCGGTTGCCGGTGGAAATAGCATCATACAGCATAGCCTGGTTTTCGCGGATCTCATCCAGTTCACTGATGATAAGACCAAGCTGCGTGATAATCAGATTCATACGGATCTCCTGCTCAAACAGATTATACGCCCCATCCGGCCGCCAAGCTCACTGCACCGGCCGGATTCCAGGTATTCGCAGATGGAGCACACCGCCACAAAGTTCCGGTACTTGCCGTACAGCAGACCCTTGTCGTATGCCTCCTGGAGCAGCCGACGGGTATCCGCCAGCTTCTTCTCCTGCTGGGCAATCAGCTGGTCATAATATCCCGCAAGCCGGAGGACCTGCTGATAGGCGTCCTCCTCGTTCTGAACGTCGATGGGATACTGCGCCAGCGCCTGCTGATATTTTTCTTTGCGGTCATCATTATCTTCCTTCGCATCTACCGCTACCCACAAAAAAACAAGAAACGCAAAAATGGCAAAGGTGATAAAGGCTGCACGAAAACCAGCGCCAAGGTCCAAGGTACCAATTAATTTCAAGACGCCCACACCAATGGCAATGGGGCCTCCAATAAAAACCGTAATCAACATGAAAAACTCAGTATCAATCGTTGCTCGCTCAGGTGGTTTTGGTTCCGGGACCACGTATTTCCGGGTATCTGTGTTCTCCCGCTCATTTCTGACTGCGTTGAGCAGACTTTCCTCCACATATGCCGCCTGCTCCAGCGAGATAATTTTCTGCAGATACGGAAGCATCTCTTTCTGCATATCCAATTCCCCTTTCGTATGGTTTACCTAATATAGGGGTATACCTAAATAAGGTAAATGTCAAGGTGAAAATCATCTGATAGAATGATTTCCAAATAAGGGGGGTGCGCCGTGAACGAATATAAGGAAATTGTATCCCGGCAGGTTCGGGATTATGGCCGCATTGAGGTGAAGCTGAAGGACCAACTGGACCGCCGCCAAATGACCCGCAACCGGCTGCGCACTCTGACCGGCGTGAAATACGATGTCATCGACCGCTATTACAAGGGCGTGGACATACAAATGGTAGACCTTGATTTTCTGGCCAAGGTCTGCTGCGTATTTGATTGCCAGATAGCTGATCTATTGGAGTACCATCCACCAGAGGAATAGTTTTTCTCCGCATAAAAGACAGCACCGGAAACCTGGCGTTTCCGGCGCTGTCTTTTTTACTCCGTCATGGGGATGTTATACTTCCCCATCAGCTTCTCGAACCGCCGCTTCTGCAGAGGCGTCATCCGGTCCCGGTACTGCAAAAACAGCTGCTTTACCCGGCCGGTGTCCCCCTGGCTGAGATAGGTGTTCATGGTCCGCTCCAGGCTCTCGCTGGCGGCGGAGCTCAAAGACGCCTTCCTGCTGCCGCCGGAGGAGGCGCGGGCGCTGCCGCTCCTGGCGGTGGAGGCCTCCAGCTTCTGCTGGGCCAGGGCCGCGTCCTGCTCCTGCTTGGCCCGGCTTGCATAGTACTTCATCAGCGCCAGATAGTTGCTGTAGTCCTGTTTTTCCAGGGACTCATACCGGTCCCGGGCCTGCCGGGAGGCGTCCTGCCAGTCCTCCACCCGGTCCCGCCACTGGCCATAGGCGTCCTCGTCCTGACCCTGCAGCAGCTTATACTGATCCAGCAGCGCCTGGCCCTGGGTCTCATACCGGTCCCAGGCGTCCTGCTGCAGCTGAGGCACCAGTGCCGCCAGCTCCTGCATATAGCGGTTATACTCCTGCTGGCCCGCCTGCCGGGCATAGGAGGAGTCATAGCCGCCGGTCAGGCCCGCCGCCTGGCCCAGGGTGTCCTCCATGGCCGTCTGCCCCTGCCGCTGATACAACCGGGCATAGCGCCGGAACATCTCGTCCCGGCTGGGGTCATAGGAAAAGGCCTCCCGGCTCTCCATCTGCCGCAGCAGGTCCTCCATCCGGTCCGCGTAAGGGGAGGTGTAGTCCCCGGGCTGCCGGGCCGCCAGCTCCTCCCAGCTGCGCCGGGCCTCCTGGGTCTCCCGGGAGGGGGTATACCCCTTCTCCAGATCCGCCAGCCGGTCCTGGGCAGACTGCAACCCCAGGCTGGCCCAGGTCTTGCTGCCCGCCACGCCGTCCGGCGTCATGCCCGCCCGGCACTGATAGTCCATCAGGGCGGCCCGGGTCTTTTCGCCGAACCCGCCGTCCACCTCCAGGGAATAGCCCGCCCGGTTCAGGGCCTGCTGCAGCCGCCGCACCTCCTGTCCGGAGGAGCCGTACCGTAACATGGGATAGCTTGATGCCATATCGTTCGTCCTTTCTTCTCACGCCGTCCTGCGCCAGACATACACGACCAGGTACGGCGGCATATTGTTGTGGGCGGCCCCCCCGCCTGCCGAGGCGGACGCGCCCTGATACTCGTTCCTGCGCCCGTCCGCGTCGTACAGCCGGATGGCCGTCACGCCGGTGACGTCGGACTGCCCCGTGAAGTCATATCCGTGGGTATGGGCGGGCATCTCCGCCTTGGTCAGGGTGTGTTGGGCCTCGCCTCCGGTTTCCCCCGGTTCATAGACGTCTCCCGCCGCCAGCAGAAACCGGTCCTTCACCCGCTGCCAGGTGCCGCCGAACAGCACCCCCGGGTCGCTGTCCGCCGGCCACACGGTGTCCAGTAGCCGCTTTCCCCGGAACCAGATGTCCCAGTCCGGCGCCAGCTCCACGGCCTTCTGGTGCTCGGCATATTTGCCCACGCCCACTGCCGTGCCCCCCTGGGCCAGATGCACCGCCACCGCCGCCGTGGGGATGGCGTACTCCACGGTCCGCACGGAGCCCAGCGCGTCCACCGCCGACAGCTCCAGCTCATAGGACGCCGTTTTCAGCACCCCCTGGATCACCTGCTCCTGCCCGTTTTCCAGGGCGGTATACCCGCCGTAGCTGCCGCCCACCGGCCGCAGCCGGTATCGCACCGTCACGGCGTTATGTCCGCCCACCGATGCGCACCCGCCGGTGCATGCGACCTTCACGCAGTCGCCGTCATCCTGCAGCACTCCGTCCGCGCCGCACCTGCCCAGCAGCCGGGCCGTCAGCGTGGGATTGGCATACGGCAGCACCTCCACGGCCTGCCCTGCCGCCGTGGTCCACCGTCCCCGGGAGTCCGTCACCCGGACCTCCGGCGTGAAAGTCCCCGCCTGCCGGATGATCCCCGTCTCGCCGGTCAGGGCCTCCACGGTCTGCCCGGCAAACTGCACCCGGCAGGACCGGACGCTGCTGCCCCGGATGCCTGCCGCCGTCACCTGAAACCCCAGGCGGCTGTATCCCCGGACGCACACGCCCCATCCGGTCAGTACGGGGTCGTCGTTGACCACCCGGACTGTCATGCTGGCCGCGGGCTTCATATCCTCCGGCACATACAGCCCCACGGTGCAGCTGCTGCGCCCCACCACCGTATTGCCGGAATAGGTAGTAGCCGTCAGCACGCAGTCCCCGGCCACGGCGTCGGGCATCTCCTCCGCCAGGGACAGCGGCGGCGTCCACGAAATTCTGGTCTCCCCGGTCTTTTCGCACACCGTACCCCCGGCATCACCTATCTGATAGCTGATCCGGTGGGTATACTCCGGATCGTTCCTCTGCACCAGGATGCTGCCCGCCTGGCCCAGGGTCATGGCCCCGGCCTGCAGCATAGACGCCCGGGGGATCACCGGCAGCGTCACGGTCTGGGACACGGACAGACTCCCCGGAGTCCATTGGGAGGAGAACCCGCTGTACCACGCGGCGGACAGGGCCGCGCTGCCGCTGCCGTCCGCCCGGTGATCCACCGTCACCGACCCGCTCCCCAGCTGATACCAGCCCTTCTTCTCGTACCGGTACGGGTGATACACGGTTTTCCCCTGCAAAACATACCGGCAGCTGCCCGCGTCCTGGTTATACGACAGCCCCGTCCCGTCGTAGATGTACAGCGCCAGGGCCAGGGTGGACCGGTTTTCCGCCGGGTCCTGGCTTACGGTATAGTCCAGCCTCAGCCGCCACCCGGTGGCGGACACCGCCCCGTAAATACTCGCCATCTTACCCTCCGATCCACCGGAAGGCCAACCCAGAGGCCGTGGTGATCTGCCACTTGCCCAGGGTCACTCCCTCCAGCACCGTGATGTTGGTGATATACAGCCGGTTGTTGGACACATACGCCACCTCGTTGGCGTCCTGCCAGAAGGACAACCGCTGGGCGGTGAAGGTGGCCCGGAAGTTGTTCTGATCCACCACCGTCTCCCCGTCCACGTCCGTCACTGTCAGCCCCTGACCCACGGCCACGCCGTATACAGGCACGGCCCCGTCATAGCCCACGATGCCCGTGCGGATATAGCCCTCCGTCTCCGTCCTGTACTGGCCGAAGGCGGCGCTTACGGCCTCCATATTGGCCTGCAGGTCCGAGCAGAAGCTGTAATACTGGGTCAGCGCCTCCGGATTTGCCTCCAGATAGGCGCTCAGCCGCTCCACATAGGTCCCGAAATCCGACACCGCCACATATTCGCCCTCCAGCCGGGCGGACAGCTGGTCCATCTGCCGCTTCACAAGCCCCGCGGTTTTCACGATCATGGACTTCAGCTCCTGATAGCCCCGGCTGTCCTTTCCGGTCCCCCCTCCGCCGGCCGTTCCGCCGCCGGAGGAGGAAGTCCCGGCCCCGCCGGTTTCCAGCTGCCCCAGGGCCAGGTTCAGCTGCTGAGCCATCTGGAACAGATACGCATACTGTGCCATGGCCATCTGCTGGGGACTGCCGCTGGGGGCGGGAGGCATGGTCAGGGTCATGGGCCGTCACTTCCCTTCTCATACACCGCCGACAGGCTGTAGATCCTGCACCCGCCCCGGCCGGTCAGCCGCAGCCGCAGCTGGCGGCACCGCCTGGGCCGTATATGCAGGGTACACGCCTGCACCCGCCCCGCACCCTCCAGGCTTCCGGCAGGCTGCCAGCTGCCGCCCTCGTCATAGCTGAGCCAGGCCCGGACGGTGCTGCCCGCCTCCGGCAGAAGCCGCAGCGACAGCCGCACCAGATACCGGCTTTCCGCCGCATCCAGCCCCAGCTCTCCGGTCTCCGCCATCCATTGCACCGGCCCCTCATGGGTCTCCCCGGTGCCCTTCATGGCCAGCAGTTGCCCCTCTGCCGTCAGGCAGTACAGGTCGCCGCCCCAGGGAGCAAAGCCCAGGGCCTCCACGCCGTCCTCCCGGTACCAAAGGCCCTGCCGGGTGTCCAGCACCAGCAGGTGCCACGCCCCCGCCCCGTCGGCGGCGGAGAGATAATAGCACCCCTCCGCCGCCCCGGCCACGGCGTCATGATACCGCGCCTCCCCCAGGGCCTGGGACACGTTCACCGGCATACTGCCGTCGAACACGCACACGCCGCCCTGACTGTGGTAATACAGCTTCCCATCCACCACCTGCAGACTGCCGCCGCTGCCGTCCTTCACCCCCGGGCACTGCACCGTCACGATCTGATGGGCCCCGTTGGCGCTGGGATACACCCGCTCCACGCAGTTTTCCTTGAAAAACAGCGGACTTCCCAGATAGTCCGCCGCCCCGGTGAACTTCCCGTCGGAGCCCCGGGAGGCCGCATAGCTGTCGGTGGACAGTCCCGCGAAGCAGTTCCAGTTTCTGAAGTCCCCCAGCTTGCTGGCATAGACGGCGTTCACCGCCTGGCCGTCCACGATGCCGTATTTGCACCCCCACAGCCGGTTGCCGCTTTCCACCACATAGTCCATGTCCGGCACGGACCGCTCCACCGTCACCGGCTCCGTCTGGGACGACAGCCCGCCGGGCAGCGCCGTCACCACCAGGCAGTCCTCCTCTGCGGCCCGCAGCTGGAAGCTGCCGTTCAGCGCCTCCTCCCGGCATCCGCTGACGGATACGCCGTCCCCGGCCCGGAAGCCCACGCCGATTCCGGCGGCGTGAAGCCCCACGCACACGTCGTCCACCTCCGTCCAGCCGTCCTGGCCATACTGCCGCAGGGCCGTTTCCTCCCCGCCGGTGTCCAGCCACAGGCTGCCGCTCTCCGGCTCCTCCGGGGCGGTGTCCGCCGCCAGATACCCGCTGTACGCGGTGCCGTCGGGCCGACACAGGGTGAAGGATACCTCCCCCTCGGTGACGCGCTTATTCTCCAGGCTGCCGAAATCCGTCAGGTCCTTAGTGTTGATGTACAGCTTGTCCGGCCAGATCAGCAGCCACGCACCCATGCTGACCAGCTGCTTCTTTCCCTCCGACAGCACCAGCCCCGCCGCGCTGCCGTTTATATACAGGGTGTGCCCGTCCACCCAGATAAGCCCGTCCTTGGCGGTCAGGCCCCCGGGAGCGGTAACGCTTCCCGCTATCCCCCGGGGGCGGCGCACCGTCAGGGTGGGATACCCCTGGGCGCACAGGTTCTCCATCTCCCGGAAGCTGCCCTCCTGCCCTCTGGGCCGCCGGTCCAGTCCCGGGAACCGATTCACCGTCACCCGGCTCTGCCTGGGTGCGTTGAGCTTCGGAAAGTACATACGCTTCCCCCTCTCAGCACAGCCGCAGGGCCCGCGCCTGCCGCCGGGGCATATGCCCCCTGCACCAGTGGTCCCGCAGGGTCATCAGCCCGTTGTTCCACAGGGCCATGGCGTTGTTGTACCGCTCCAGCTCCCCGTTGGCATAGTGGATCTGCGCCTCCACATAGTGGCGGTACAGGCCGTCATAGGGTGCCGGCGCCAGCAGCGGCGCCGCGTCCGCCAGCTCGTCGGAAAGCTCCGCTGCCTCCCCGCCCTCGTGGGCGCGGACCACCTCCTCCAGCACGAAGCCCTCCGCCTGCCGCAGCCACCGGCGCTTCTGTTCCCCGGGATAGCTGTTGGGCAACAGGTCGTCCACCTGGGCCAGCACCTGCCCTGCCGTCATCTGCCCCATTGCCGCGCCTCCTCTCTCAGTTGGCCATCCGGTCCACATAGCGCCGGGCGGTGTCGGCCATCATCTGTGCGTTTTCCAGCACCTCCGCCACATAGTCCGGCACCTGGACCTCCACGCCCTTCATGATCTTCCAGCTGCGCCCGTTAACGGACACGATCTGGAAATTCTCCTCGTTCTTTCTGCCCCGATGCAGCAAAACGGTTTTCTTCACAGCAAATCGCTCCTTTCATCCCCCGGAGGCGGGCCCCGGCCCGCCTCCGGCCTGTGTCAGTTGGCCTTGTCCTCGCCGGAATAGGACGAGCCGCACTCCACCCGCACGATATACTCGTCATACAGAATGGCGGCGGCATGGATGCCCTTCCAGCCCACGCTGGAGCGCTGATCCAGGGGATCGGCGGTGCCGGAGGAGCCCCTGGGCTTCACGATGACCTCGGTGCCCTCGGACAGATCCACCACGCCGTAAGCGCCCTTGCCCAGGAACAGACAGCCGTACACGGCGCAGCCCTGGCTGCCGCCCTCGCCGGGATAGATCACGTCGTTGTCCGCCGCCGTCACGGCGGTGTCCAGGGTCAGCTGGCTGGCGGTATTTCCCACCACCTTGCAGCGCTTGCCGCCCACCAGCACATACCGGCCCTTCAGGGCATTGGCGGCCACGGTGCCGCCGTCAAAGCCCACAGCGGCGGCGTTTTCCACCTTCCCGTTGACGCTCAGCGTCCGGCTGTTCTTGGCCAGGTCATCGCCCCGGAAGATTTTGGCCTCGGTGGTCTCCACGAAGCGCACGCCGTGCAGCTCGCCGATCTCGCCGGAAAACAGCTCCGTGGCGGCGGCATACTGATGGGCCGCCACCCAGGCGGGGTCCTGCCGCAGATCAAAGGCCACGCTGGGATGGAGAATGCAGACGTACTTGCCCTCAAAGGTGGGGGCGTTCATCTTCTTCAGCTGGGTAGCTGCCTTGGCCACCAGCTCGCTGGTGAGCTTGCACCCCTCCGTCAGGTCATAGCGGTGCAGCACGGCGGTCTGGCCGCCGTCCGCCCCCAGCTTGGGGGCATAGATCACCTGGCTGCCCTGCTGAATTTCGTTGCGGGTCACGGTGTCCAGGGTCAGGCCCATGTTGCTGCCGTGGCGGTCGGTGATCTCCAGCACCACGTCGTCGATGGCGGTCAGATCCAGCAGATCGGACACGGTGGTATAGTCGCCGTACTGGGCCAGCTCCTTGGTGATATAGCTGACAGAGATGCCGCTGCCGTCGGGGGTCACGCCCTCGGTCAGAGGCATCAGCGCCTTCTCAAAGGAGCCGAACTTGCGCCATTCCACGGTCTTGCCGCCGCCGGTGGGCAGGGGCTTGGTGGCGGCGAACTGGTTGTGCACCAGCTGGGGCTTGGCGTTTTCCAGAAGCTCCATGCCGTAATAGGTTTTCATCTCCGCGCTGAGACCGCCGTGGCCGGTGGTCTGGGTATTGGCCTCGCCTGCAAACAGCTGCAGGTCATACAGATCGTTCATCATGTGTTTTCCCCTTTCTTCATTCCACGTATTTTTTCCTGTCCGGAGGTTCAGAAGCTGATCTTCTCCCCGTCCATCACCCGTTTCCGGATGTCCGCCAGCTCCCGGCTTGTGAGCTTCCCCGGGTCCGGACGGCTGACGCTGGCGCTGCGCCCGGCATTTTCCGGGATGCGCCGCCCGCCGCTTTCCACCACCCGCACCGCCTGCCGGGCCGCCGCCTGGGCGGCAAAATGCATGGCCTTGGCGGTCAGCTCCCGCCGGTGCACCATCTCATAGGCCTCCCGGGGCTCCACCCCCGCCTGCACCAGCCGGAAAAACCGGGGATTCTCCATCTCCTTCTGCAGCCGGAACTCCGGGTGCACCATCCGGACCTGTTTCTCCTGCTCCGGCAGCCGGTCCAGGTAGTACTGGATCTGCACCTGCCGCAGCTTCTCCCGCTGCCGCAGGTCCGTGACCTCCTGCCGCAGGCCCCGCAGCCGCCCATCCAGAATTTTCTTCACCCTGGCGTCAAAGTCCGCCTTATACCGCCCCCGGATCAGCTCCTCAAAGTCCTCCTGCCGATCCCCGGCGTCGGGAGCCGTACCGCCCGTGTGTGTTCCGGCCTGCGCCGGGTCCTCCGGCCGGGTCAGCTGCCCCAGCCGCTCCGATGCTTCCTGCATATCTGCTCCTTTCCGTGGTAGGCCACGACCCTCTATGCTCACGCCTCCAGGCGAACGCACGCCGGATATTTTCCCGCCAGCTGTCCCAGCCCGCAGCGGATCACCTGCCACTCTGCCCGGCAGTCCCCCTCCGCCGCCACCGTCACCAGGCCCGGCCTGATCACCAGCTCCCTCAGCTGTCCCTTTTCCTCCAGCGCCCCGATCAGGGCAAACACCAGCGCCGACGCCGCGGCGCACACGATGTCCTCCCCTCTGGGCGCATAGTCCGCATGACCCCGCAGGGTCACCCGGTTCTCCCCGAACACCGCGCAGATCACCGGGGCCTCACCGCCTCCTGGGTCTGCCGGCGCATCCGGTCCATGGCGCTGACCGGCCGCACCTCCGCCCCGGCGGCGGATCCCGGCTGAACCGGCTGCCGCTCCATGGCCGCCGCCTGTCCCTGAAGGATGCTGCTCATCAGCTGGTCCTTGTTCTTGAAGTCCATCAGCTCCAGGCACCGCAGTGCCTGATCCGCCATATCCGCCCGGAAGAACCCCATCTGGAACAGCTGCAGGGCCAGCTGGTTATACTCCATGGTCTTGTAGGGATTCTCGTCCTGGGCCGACACCTCCAGGTCGAACTCCGGCACCCGGTACCCGGCGATCACGCCATCGTCCACCGCCTGGGGCTGAAGCCCCCGGCTGTCATAGGTGACGAACTCCTCCCGGCCCATGGCCCCCAGTAGCCGGAACTGCCTGGGCAGGCTGTAAAACTGCCGGATCAGCTCGATGCACAGGGTCACCACGTCGGAAAACGCCTCGTATCCGTCGTCGATCATGTTCCGTGACAGCTTGCCCCCCGCCTCCTGCAGGGCCGCGATGGCCGTGGCGGCGGTAACGCCGCCTGCGGTGCCGCCGTTGGCCACGTCACGGTTCCCCGCCGTCTCCTTCATCTCCGCGATCTTGCTCTGTAAAATCGCCACATACACGCTGTCCAGTCCCGCCGTCTGGATGGGCGCGATGGAATCGCTGCCCAGATTTCCGTTGGTGTGGACAAAGGGCCTTGTCCAGTCGGCATATTCGTTCTCGTTCACCGCCCCGTCGCTGCGCACGAAGAACCGGGGCGTGGCCGAGGCCAGGGTATTCTTGAGGATAGCCTGGTTCATCAGGTCGATCTGCTTCTGAGGGGACTTGCACAGGTCCACATACCCGTACCCCGCCGGGGTCCCCTCCTCCGGAAACAGCACGTCGAACACAAAGGGATACTTTCCGTGGTCATACCAGCCCTTCTCCCGCATATCCGGGTCGTTTTCCGTGGCATACAGCACCGTATCCCCCACGAACTTGCAGTATTGCAGCACCTTCCGCCCATTCTCCCGGGTGTGATAGTACCAGTCCACCACCAGCACCTTTCCGGAGGTGTCCACCGCATCGTCATACAGATACCGGCTCACGCTCCAGCCGCCCCGGTCGGCCTTGCCCTTGGCCCAGGGATACCGCTCCTCCAGGGCCTCCCGGTCCTGCAGCTCCGTGGAGAAGAAGTGGGGCGAGTCCTGGATATCCGTGACCCCCGGCTCCCAGAACAGGTTCAGCAGGTCCATCCGCCGGATGGCGATGTCCCCCAGTCCATTGAGCTTCCCCGCGTCCCAGAACACGCCGTACACTGCGCACCCGGATTTCAGCTTGTACCACCATGCGCTGGAATACGTCCGCTTGAATCCGTTCTTCTTCAGCACCACCGGCAGAATCCTCGTCAGCTTCCGGGCCTCCTCCCGGTCCCCGGGCTCCCGGGGCAGCACCGTGGGCTCCGGATAACAGTCCATGGCGTCTGCGTGCTTGGACAGGATGCAGTTCACCAGCCACCCGCTGGTGGGCTGCGGGTCTGCGGGATTGCCGCCCTGCCCCGCCTTCTCCATCTGCTGCCAGTGCCGCAGCTTCCAGAACTGCTCGTTGTCGATGATGCGTTGCTCCAGCTGCCGCTTCCCGGCGTGGTACCGTCTCAGGATATCTGCCGCCCGGCGCACCTCCTCCGTGCCGATTTTCGGCCTCTGGGGCTCCTGCTTCTGTTCCATTGACCGCCCTCCTTTTTCATCGTTCTGCATTCCCCCTCTTTTCCCGGAAAAATATACGCCCTGTTGCCGTATACAGGGCAACAGAGCGCATTTTTCAAAAATATTTCTTTTTTATACTGATTCTTGATTAAAAAATTTAATCAAGAATCCCGTGCGCTGTGCGCACGCACAGCGTGTGAAAACACGCTGTGACGTCTCATACAAAACCTGACGCACCTTCGGTGCTATAAAAAGCTTTTCAAGCTTTTTAACAGGTTTTGGTATTAATTGGCCAGCTCCCGGATCTGATCCTGGATCAGCCGCCCGGCGGCCTGGGCCAGCTGGTCCATCCGCCGGATACGGGCCAGGTCCTTTCCGTATATCCGATCCGCCGCCGGAACGCTGTCCTGCTCCCCCATGAAGATGGCCGCCACCCGGATGCCCCGGCGGCGCAGGTCCCGCACCTCGTCGGCGGTGTCCTCCACCCCGGCCTTGCCGTCATATTCCCGGCTGATGGGATTTTTCCCATTGGGTGGGATCCGGTGGCTGTCGTCGGGGTTGGCGTCGGTCAGGATCAGCAGCAGATGCTTCTCCGCCGGAGCCGACTGCATCAGCTCCTCCATTCCCCGCAGGGCCAGCCCATCCCGGTTCCAGCCCGCCGCGAAATAGTCGAATATCCGCCGCTCCCCCTGCTTGTCGCCGTACTCCTTCAGCACCCGCAGCACCGTATAGCCCCGCAGACTGCAGAAGCTGGTGACTCGCACGGGAATGCCGCAGTTCAGCAGGCTCTTGGCCAGGATATATCCCTGGGCCGCGATGGTCTCCTGACAGTGCAGCCGGGAGGCCGAGCCGTCCAGCAGCAGGTCCACGCTGAAGCCGGGCTTCGGCTCCTGATCCTGCCGCAGAAACACCCGGTCGTCCCCCAGCACCGGCTCCCGCCATACCCTGGCCCCGTCCAGCCGGCCCTGCCGGGCCGTCACGGCCTCCGGCTGCTGGTGCACCAGCACACAGTTGCGAATTTGCTCCGTCAGCCGCAGCAGGGCGCTTTCATACAGCTCACTGTTTTCGGCATAGGCCGCCCGGTTCAGCCGGGCCTGCTCCGCCGCTTGTTCATACAGCTGCTGGCTGTCGCTGCTGGGCGGCACATCCGCCGCCGGGTCCCCCCGGGTGAACCACAGCCTGCACCCCAGGTGATTCCCGGTGCACCGCTGCTGCTCGATGGCGCTCAGCTGCTTGGGGGCGTACATACTCCGCCCGAAGCACCGCTGGATATACGCCCGGTCCGCCTCCGTCCGCTCGTTGGAGCGCAGCATGGACCGCAGGGCGTCCGCCGCCCGGACAAACCCCGCCTGCCCGGCATGGGCCGCCCGTCCGATGGCCAGATCGTCGGTGCGCACCAGCTCCGTGGGAGCCATTTTGGTCATAAAGGCGATCCACCGCCGGTTGTCGAAGTGCAGCCGCAGCTCCGCCTTGGTCCGCACCTTTCCGTCAAAGCCCAGATACTTCCGGAAGCACGCCCGCAGCGCCTGCTCCAGCTCCTCCCCGCTGACGTCCCCGCAGCACAGCGCCCGATACAGGCCCTTATCCCAGGGGGTCACCAGCCGGTCCGGCTTTCCCAGCACGTTTTTCCACCGGGCCGCCTGCATGGAGTATACCAGCTGATTCCGGGCCATCCACTCCTGCCGGGAGGTCTGATATTCCATGGCAAAGAACTCCCGGGCGTGGTCCTGCCGCAGCTCCTCCAGCGCCGGACGTCCCGGCAGCTCCTTTTGATACACGGCGCTCTCCAGGGCCAGCCACGCCAGGTCGTCCATCACCGCCTGCCGCACATCCCCCAGCCACGAGTCAAACAGCCGCTCCAGCATGTCCCGGCCAAACCACTTGTATACCAGGCCGATGACAAAATTCATGTAAAAATCCGGTGTCCCGTCGGTTTTCATGGCCAGGAACTTGGGCTCGAACCCATATTCCCCCGCCGCGGCCCAGATCAGGTTCACCGCCCGCCGCTGCTGGGCGCTGTAGGTCTGCACACCCATGGCGCTCAGTCCGTAAACAGCCGGGCCCGGTCCAGCTTCGCCGGAATGCGCCCGGCGATCACGTCCCGGATCAGGTCCTGTTCATAGCTGTCGAAGGCTTTGTTGGTGATGCCCATGTCCAGGGCCATCCCCGCCCGGACGCCCCGGCGGATCAGCCGCAGCGCGTCCAGCAGGCCCCGCAGGTCCAGGGCCTTGGAGGATATCTCCGCGCTTTCGCACTTTTTCTGCAAATCCAGAAACAGCTGGGCAAACTGCTGGCGGTATTTCTTCTCCAAAGTGGGAAATTCCTCCTCCAGCAGCCGCTGCAGGCCCTCCTCCCCGATGGTGGGCATCTGGATCACCACGAACCGGCTGGTCAGCGCCTCGTTCAGCTCCCGGGTCCCGGCATATCCATAGTTCATGGTGCCGATGAACCGCGCCGCCTCGTCTACCTCCACCCGGTCATATCCCGGCACGTCGATGGCCCGCCGGAAGTCCAGCGTAGCATGCAACACAGCCAGCGCCTCGTTTTTGGCCATGTTGATCTCGTCCAAAATGCCGAAGCCCCCGTTTTTGGCGCACAAATACACTGGGCCGGGCCGGAACGTAACCTCTCCCCCCACGAAGGTGTCCATGCCGATGAGGCTGGCGGCGTCCATGTTCACATGGAAGGACACATCCCAGGCCGGACGTCCGAAGGCCATGGCCAGGTTCTCCGCCAGCACGTTCTTGCCGGTGGCCTTGCTGCCTGCCAGAAGCAGATTCTCGCCGCACAGCAGGGCCGCAGCCGCCGCCTCCCACACGTCCTTTCCGTAATAGTGATACCGGGGCCGGGGCACCCGCCCCGCCAGCTCCGGCGCCGCCGGATACTTCTCCCGGTATTCCCGGATCCCCTGAATGATCCCCTTGTCGATCTGTTCCTTCTCCAAAAATTCCAGCACAGTACCTCAAACCCCTTTCCTTCGGGTATTTTTTCCCGCCGGTATTATACACCCCTCCGGTAGGGAATGCAATCCGCCCGCCTGCTAAGATTCCGTATAGTCTTTTTCCCTCTTGCCAAATCCGGTCCGTTCCGGTATAATATATTTGTGAAAGATTATTTTCCGGAAAGGAGACGCCGCCATGTTTCTGATCGGTGATAAGGTGGTCCACCCCATGCACGGGGCCGGCATCATCGAGCGCATCACCCACGAGCGCCTGGACAGCCGGGTCAGCAGCTACTATGTGTTCCGTATGCCCGCCGGGGGGCTGGTGCTGAAGATCCCCACCGATGCCTGCTGTCAGATCGGCCTGCGGTGTCTGTCCACGGCGGAGCACATCTGCCAGGTGCTCTCCGCCATCCCCACGCTGGAGGTGCAGATGTCCTCCAACTGGAACCAGCGCTACCGGGACAATCTGGCCCGGCTGAAAAGCGGCGACCTGCTGGAGGTGGCCCGGGTCATCAAGGGCCTCATGTGGCGGGACCACCGCCGGGGCCTGTCCAACGGCGAGCGCAAAATGCTCCACAGCGCCAAGCAGATCCTCATCTCCGAGGTGGTGCTGGTGGAGGGAACGGACGATTACTCCGCTGTGGAGCAGCGGATCAACGAAGCCATGATGCTGGGAGCGTAACTATGGGAAAATTATTTGATAAAATCCGCCGGGTCCAGGATAAGACCCGCCCCTTCTGTTCGGCCATTGTCCCCGCCGCCGGATCCTCCGCCCGCATGGGCGGCCAGGACAAGCTGCTGGCGGACCTGTACGGCGCGCCGGTGCTGATGCGCACCCTGTGCGCCATCGACCGGACCGAGCTGGTGGACGAGATCATCGTCGCCACCCGGGAGGACCTGCTTCTCACCGTGGCGGACCTGTGCGGCCGCTGCGGCCTGCACAAGCCCGTCAAGGTGGTCCGCGGCGGCTCCACCCGGGCCCAGTCCGTCCTGGCCGCCGCCCTGGAGGCCAACCCCAAGGCCGGCCTGCTGGCGGTCCACGACGCCGCCCGTCCTTTGGTGGACCCGGCGGAGTTTGACGAGATCATCCGCCTGGCCTGCCGCACCAACGCCGCAGCCCCCGCCGTCCCGGTGTCGGACACTGTGAAGATCGCGGACCCCACCGACGGCTGCGTCCTCTCCACGCCGGACCGCTCCACCCTTTTCGCCGTCTACACCCCCCAGGTCATCGAGGCCAGCCTGCTGAAGGCCGCCCTCCAGTCCGCCATCGACGCCGGAGCCGAGATCACCGACGACTGCTCCGCTGTGGAGCGTCTGGGCAAAAAGGTCTACCTGGCCACGGGCAGCCGGGAAAATATCAAGATCACCACCCCCCTGGACCTGCTGATCGCCGAGGCCATCCTCCGGGGGCGGGACAGATGACGAATCTGCGCATGGGCCACGGCTACGATGTCCACCGGCTCACCGCCGGCCGTCCCCTGATCCTGGGCGGCGTCCACGTCCCCTATGACCGGGGGCTGGACGGCCACTCCGACGCCGACGTGCTGACCCACGCGGTGATGGACGCCCTGCTGGGCGCCGCCGCCCTGGGAGACATCGGCCGCCTGTTTCCGGACAGTGACGACGCCTTTCTGAACATCTCCAGCCTGGTGCTGCTGTCCCGGGTCCGGGACGCCCTGGCAGACGCCGGATACCGGGTGGTGAACATCGACGCCACCCTCATCGCCCAGGCCCCCAAGGTTGGCCCCTACCGCCGTCAGATGCAGGAGAGCCTGGCCGCCGCCCTGGGGGTCGACCCCGGCTGCGTCAACGTCAAGGCCACCACCGAGGAGCACCTGGGCTTCACCGGCAACGGCTCCGGCATGTCCGCCCATGCCGTGGCCCTGATCGAACGCGTGTAGCTTCCCCCTCCCGCCTTCCCTCTGTGAAGGCGGGTTTTTTCACTTGCAGCCGCCGTTACTTTGTGATACAATACACAATATTATGAGACATTCATGAGAGGAGCATCTGCCAATGCGCGTTATCGACCTGGAAAATATCAATTACGCCATGCGCAACGAGACGCAGTTCGTCCTGCGCTGCGAGGAAGTATTTCACGACAAGATCAGCGCCGCCGCCGCGGCGATCCTGTCCAACCGCCAGGAAAAGCCCGTGGTGGCCCTGACCGGCCCCTCCGGCTCCGGCAAAACCACCACCGCCATGCGCCTGCAGGAGTATCTGCAGAATCTGGGCGTGAAGGTGTGCCTGCTGAGCATGGACAATTTCTTCCTGCCGCTGGATAAGCGTCCCCCGGAGGCCACGGACTGGGAGTCCCCCTACTGCGTGGACGTGGACACCCTGCTGACCTGCATCTCCCGCCTGCTGGACGGGATGGAGGCCGATATCCCCTGGTACGACTTCAAAAACGGCGTCACCGGCGGCTATAAGAAGATGCAGGGTGAAAAAGACTGCATCGTCATCGCCGAGGGCATCCATATGCTCAACCCCCTGATCTTCGACAAGCTCCGGGGCATCGCCAACGGCGTGTATGTGGCCCCCCGGACTCGCATCATCACCAATGACGACAAGATCGTCCGTCCCGAGCAGCTGCGCGTGGCGCGCCGCATGATCCGCGACTATCAGGGCCGCGGGCACTCCCTGCGCCAGACGGTCGAGCGCGCCGAGAGCGTGGACCGCGGCGAGCGGAACTATATCATGCCCAATAAGCCCAACGCGGGCATCCACATCGACACCTTCCACGACTACGAGCCGTGCATCCTCGCGCGGTATTTGAAGGAGATCCCCGAGTTTTACAGCCAGCTCGACGATCAGTTTATCGCCGAGCACGGGCTGAGCGACCTGATGGACGTTGTCAACTCCGTGCCGTCGCTGCGCACGGACTATGTCCCGCGCGACTCCATCGTGCGAGAGTTCGTCGGCGGCAGCTGCTTTGAGTATTAAATCGGCAAAATCCGACAACGAACTGCAATTTCTGATTTTGATAATACGAAACGTAATCGAA
>OMAO01000572.1_pt1 | contig 19012 bp, 15 predicted proteins | sample 1644641 | NCBI WGS metagenome assembly OMAO01 (sample SAMEA103958120, study PRJEB25191) | human gut metagenome | biome: human-associated habitat [ENVO:00009003]; feature: intestine environment [ENVO:2100002]; material: feces | place: Germany | collected 2013/2015
TTCAACCCGATTGTTTTTGCATCATCATTTCCTTATAGCAAATAGTATAAAACTCCCAACACATTCCTCTTGACCTAAACCTGACTTTAGGTGCTATGATATAAAATGTATTAAAATATAAGATAAGGAGTATCAGAAAACATGTATATTGAGAATATTAACAGTCCTGCTGATGTGAAGACATTAAACATCATGCAGCTTAATGTCCTTGCAGAAGAAATGCGTCACGCCCTTCTTACAAGAGCCAGCAGACACGGTGGACATTTTGGTCCTAACTTCGGTATGGTAGAAGCAATCATCGCCATGCATTATGTATTTGATTCGCCTAAAGATAAAATCGTATTTGATGTATCACACCAGTGCTATCCTCACAAAATGCTCACTGGAAGAAAAGATGCATATCTTTATGAGGAGCATTATGATGATGTGTCAGGATACACTAATCCGGACGAAAGCGAACATGATTTCTTTACTGTAGGTCATACTTCAACTTCTATAAGTCTTGCCTGCGGTCTTGCCAAAGCAAGAGATTTAAACGGTGAAGATGGTAATGTAATCGCTGTTATAGGTGATGGTTCTTTAAGCGGCGGCGAGGCTTTGGAAGGTCTTGATTTTGCTTCTGAATTAAATAGCAACATGATTATTGTTGCTAACGATAACGACATGTCTATTGCTGAAAATCACGGTGGTCTTTATGGCAACTTAAAGCTTCTTCGTGAAACAAATGGACAGGCTGAATGTAATCTTTTCAAAGCAATGAACCTTGATTACATCTATGTTGATAAGGGTAATGATATCGCTTCTTTAATTGAAGCATTTGAAAAGGTTAAAGATACTAAAAAGGCGGTTGTTGTCCACATTAATACGCTTAAAGGCAAGGGTTATGCACCTGCTGAACAGAATAAGGAAGAATGGCACTGGCATATGCCTTTTGATATTGCAACCGGAGAATCTCTTTCCAAGGGCGGAGAGCCTGATTTCGCTGACGCTTCTTTAGAATATCTGTTAAGGAAGATGGACGAGGACAAGAGTGTTGTTGCAATCACAGCCGGAACTCCTACTGTTATGGGATTTACTGCTGACATGAGAGCTAAAGCAGGAAAACAGTTTGTTGATGTTGGTATCGCAGAGGAAACTGCTGTTGCATTAGCTTCCGGTATCGCTGCTAACGGCGGAAAGCCTGTATTTGGCGTTTACAGCTCATTTATACAGAGAGCCTATGACCAGATTACACAAGATGTATGTATCAACGGCAATGCTGTAACATTTGCAGTATTTGCAGGCTCTGTGTACGGAATGAATGATGTTACACATCTCGGACTTCAGGATATTCCTATGCTCAACAGCATTCCTGGTCTTGTATATCTTGCACCTGTTACCAAGGAAGATTATATTGCAATGCTTGACTGGTCCTTAAAACAGAATGAGTATCCTGTTGCTATTAAAGTTCCGGGCGGCAGAATGGTATCCACAGGCACACCTGTAACTAAAGATTTCAACAAGCTTGGCACTTATGAAGTTACTAAAAAAGGAAGTAGAGTTGCTATTCTCGGACTTGGAACTTTCTATGAAACTGCTGTAAAAGCCGCTGATATTCTTAAGACTTCACACGGAATTGACGCAACTGTTATCAATCCTTACTACATCTCAGGTATTGACGCAGACACTCTTAATGAATTAAAGAAAGACCACGCAGTAGTTGCAACTCTTGAGGACGGCTACCTTGAAGGCGGCTTCGGAGCTAAGATTGCAGCATACTATGGTTCTTCTGATATGAAGGTATTAAACTTCGGTATTAAGAAAGAATTTATCGACAGATACGATGCATCAGAAGTATTAAAGTACAACCACCTTACTCCTGAACAGATTGCAGAAGATATCGCAGCAACATTATAACTATATTGTTTCATTATAATCGAAAAGACATGGCAATCATTTTTATCAATGACTGTCATGTCTTTTTAGAATTTATCCCTGTCTTTAGTTTCCATAATGGCTGTGGCATGATTAAATACATGCATATTTGACGTGATACCTATAGATAGTCGCATTAGTCAAGTTCTTATAGGACAATTTCAGCAAATTATTGGCTAAACCAGCCATTTTATCTCTCAATCTACCTATCAAAAGCTTCCTCTTGCCAGCCTTATAGGTAATTCCACACCGAAAACACTTTTTCTGTCTGAAAACAGCCTATAAAACCTCTATAAAAAACAATCTTATAGGACGCGCCAGCCTGAGCGCCACATTACAGTTATCTCACCAACAGTCTCAAGCGCCACGCCTCAGCACGCCTCAACATTCCTTGGCAGCCTCCACAAACTCCACAGCCCAGTGCTTCCACGACCACATATCTTCTGCATACTGAACGCCTCTTGCCACTTTCTCCTTCATAGAACCCACATCAGCCACAAGGCTTTTAATCTTCTCTCCAACATTTTCCAGTTCATCAAGAGAATAATATTCAACTCCTGAATCCATAGGAATCTCACGCCGCATATAAGTACTTCCGTCTGTAATACTAACACAGCCATTCATTAACGCAAGCGGCGTCCTGTCATGTATTCCTGCCTTAAACCACGGAAGCTGGTTAATCGACAGACGGGCATTATTATATATATTTGGAAGCTCTCCATACATTACCTCTCCACAGTCCTTAACATGCTCCTTAATGAATGTCAAATCCTCTTTCATAAGAACCTCTGCCTTCGTAAGAAAAGTATCCCAGTTATGTCCATACAGCTTCACAGGCACATGATTTCTTATAAGTTGAACCACAATCTCCTGTCTTATGGCCGCCTGAATATAAACATCCGCCATGAAATTCTCCTGCAGCTTCTCTGCGGTCTGTGTTCCGCTGATACCCGGATACATCTTCCTTATGGCTTCCTCCTGCGTAAGCTCCGGATTATCAAGCAGTATCTGTGTAAATGTATTAAAAAAAGCCACATTATCACTATCCTGCTTCTTTGCCTTAAAATACACCATATCAGGATCAGTATAAGACGCTGTGAATATCAGGTCATTATCACGCATATCATATGGCTTCAGACCGCTCTCTGCCTGCTTTGCAGCAAGCGGAAGAACAATACAGCTGTTAATATGAGGATAGGTTTCATCAATAAACTTTTTATGCATCTCATCAAGACATATTACATTCATGTTCTTTAAAGGCACTTTGAGACTGTCATGATGATAGAACGGATGGTCAAGAATATAATGCCATACCGCTTTTCCAAGTCTGTCAAAGCAGTATCTTCCTGAATCATCACATACTGCGTCCAGCTTTGTATTAATATCAAACACATAATCAAAAGGCTGGGAGTCATACTCATCAGCCAGCACACACAGCTTATCCTTCTGTGTGGCTTTATCTAATCTGATATGCATGACTTCCCAGCCCATAGCTTTTAATTCTTCACCTATACAGTTAATAAAGTAAGTTATTGAGTCATAGCATATAGAACCATTACTTAAGAAAAGTATTCTATCTGACACAACCAATCAGCTCCTTAATATCTGCTACATTATTCTTTTCCATATATTCCCTGATTCCATCAATAACCTTAATAGTTGTATATGGATCATTAAAATTCGCTGTTCCGACAGCAACTGCACTTGCACCAACCATAATCATTTCAAGTGCATCCTCTGCTGTTCTGATTCCACCCATTCCGATTATAGGAAGGTTAATTGCATTGGCAACCTGATAAACCATTCTTACTGCGATTGGATGAATAGCAGGTCCTGATACACCCGCAGTCTTGTTAGCTACTGCAAATGTTCTTCTGTTCACATCAATCTTCATACCTGTAAGAGTATTGATAAGCGAAACCGCGTCAGCACCACCTGCCTCTACAGCCTTTGCCATCTCTGTAATATCAGTAACATTAGGACTTAACTTCATAATAACCGGCTGCTTTGCAACCTTCTTAACCGCCTTAGTAATAGCCTCTGCAGAAGCTGGAACCTGTCCGAAAGCAATTCCACCCTCTTTGACATTAGGGCATGAGATATTGATTTCAAGAAGGTCAACTGGCTGTTCACCAAGCTTTTCAACAGCATCCACATAATCTGCTTCAGATTTTCCACAAACATTAACAATAATCTTAGTATCATACTGCTTAAGAAATGGAATATCTCTTTTTACAAATGTATCAAGTCCCGGATTCTGTAATCCGATAGCATTCATCATTCCACCATAAGTCTCAGCAATTCTTGGTGTAGGATTGCCCGGCCATGGAATATTGGCAACACCCTTTGTTGTTACTGCACCAAGTCTGTTAAGGTCAACATATTCCCCATACTCCATGCCTGATCCGAATGTTCCGGAAGCAACTGTCACAGGATTCTTTAATTCAACTCCTGCAATATTGACTGACATATTAATATCGCTCATTACAGTTCTACCTCCTTAACATTAAATACCGGACCTTCCTTGCACACTCTCTTATTCTTAACCTGAGAATGGTCGTCAATCCCAGTTGATTTACATACACATGCAAGACATGCACCGATTCCGCATGCCATCTTCTCTTCTAATGAAACATAACACGGAATATCATTCTCAAGTGCATATGCCTTAATTGCACGAAGCATAGGAGTTGGTCCACATGCAAATATAACATCTGCCTCAACCTTTTCCTGTTTTACAGCATCTAATACATTACCCTTTGTTCCAACACTTCCATCTTCAGTTGCAATATACACATCTGTATCAGCAACTGCTTCAAAATCTTCCTTAAGGAAAGTCTGGCTGTTTCTGTAACCAACTACAACATTCTTGTGGCAGTCTAATCTTCTTGCAAGCTCAAGCATAGGAGGAACACCTATTCCGCCACCGAAAAGAATAGCCTTATCAAAGCTTCTGCCTTCTGCCTTAATCTCTGCAGCAATTTTTCCCAGATCATAACCATTGCCAAGGGGTCCCTGAATATCAAGATATTCTCCTGCCTTCATCTTAGAAAACTCTTCTGTTCCCTTGCCGGCAACTCTGAATACAATTCTTAAATTATTATTCTCAACCTTACATATACTGATAGGTCTTGGTAACATTCTTGAACCATCATTAGAATATACTGATATAAACTGTCCTGCCTTAGCGGCCTTAGCAATATCCTTTGTTTCAAACCATATTTCATAGACTCCGTCAGCAAGACAATCCGCCTTAAGAATCTTCGCATTTTCTCTGTACGCCATAATAATCTCCATTATTAACCTGTGTGTAAATATGTATAATTACTTGCCAAGTGCTCCGTTGATATCAGCAATCATATCAAGAGCAGCCTGTCTTGAAGCTTCTCCGAAGTTCTTCTCACCAAACTTCGCATACTGCTCCTTAGTATATGCTGCAATAATTCCTCTTGAGCTGTTTACAATAGCTCCAAGTCCGTCAGGATTAAAGAAATCAACAAGATCCTTGCCCTGTCCGCCCTGTGCACCATATCCTGGTACAAGGATATACGCCTTAGGCATAACCTTTCTTAATACTCTTCCCATCTCTGGGTAAGTAGCTCCAACAACCGCACCGACATTACTGTAATCTCCGTCCATGCTTGAAGCTCCCCACTCATTAACCTTCCCACCAACTAACTCGTATAATGGTCTTCCGTTAATAAGCTGATCCTGGAATTCTCCACTTGAAGGATTAGATGTCTTAACAAGTATAAATATACCTCTGTCCTGCTCATTACAAACCTTAATAAATGGATTGATACCATCAGAGCCAAGATATGGATTAACAGTTGCAAAATCTTCGTCAAAAGGAGTAATTGCCTTAGAGCCAACATTTACCTTTCCAAGATGTGCTACCGCATAAGCCTCAGAAGTTGAACCAATATCGCCTCTCTTAACATCACCGATAACAATCATGCCTTTCTCGTGACAGTAATCAACTGTTTTCTTGAATGCCTTAAGTCCTTCAATTCCAAACTGCTCATACATTGCAATCTGTGGTTTAACAGCTGGAACAATGTCATATATATTATCTATAATGCCTTTGTTATACTGCCATATAGCCTCCGCTGCTCCCTCAAGTGTCTCACCATACTGCTCAAATGCAACATCTGCAAGATGCTTTGGAAGATACTTCATCATTGGATCAAGTCCTACAACTATTGGTGCATTAGTCTCTACAATCTTATCAACAAGCTTCTTAATCATTAATCTACTTTAGCCTCCTTAATTCATACGCAAAATCACTTTATTCTACAACTTTGGAACTTCTCTTTCAATAAGAATTTCTGTTCCATTATGGTCTGAATACACAACTCTTCCATTAACAAGCGTATATAAAACCTTTCCATACACATGCTTTCCTTCAAATGGAGTATTCTTTCCCTTTGAAGCAAATCTGTTGCTGTCAATATCATACTCTTCTGTAGGATTAACAACTGTTATATCAGCAACTTTTCCCGGTGCAAGAACTCCTCTGTCAATTCCAAGTATCTTAGCCGGATTATAACTCATTTTCTCAACCATCTGTAACGGAGTAAGCACTCCTGTTCTTACAAGCTCAGTAATAGTAACCGGAACTGCTGTTTCAAGACCTACTACACCAAACGGTGCTTCGTCAAAAGGTCTTTCCTTCTCAGTAGGATGATGTGGAGCATGGTCTGTTGCAATAACATCAATAACCCCTGATGCAAGCGCTTCTTTAAGAGCCTTTACATCATCTGCCTTTCTTAAAGGAGGGTTAATCTTAAAGTTAGCATCATCCCCGTTCACCGCATCCTCTGTCAGTGTGAAATGATGTGGGGCAACCTCTGCTGTCACTGGAATCCCCTGTTCCTTGGCAATCTTTATAATAAATGCTGATTCCTTATTAGACACATGACTTATATGCAGCTTTGCACCTGTATTCTTCGCAAGAAGAATATCTCTTGCAACAATAACATCCTCAACGGCATCCATTATTCCGAAAAGACCAAGTTCCTTGGCTCTCTCTCCGGCATTCATAACACCTCTTGCAGCCAAGTTAGTATCTTCACAATGTGCAAATACCGGAATGTCAACCTCTGCTGCCTGCCTCATAGCCTGCCTTGCAGTTCTTGCATTCATAATAGTTCCGCCATTGTCACTGACTGCAACAGCACCTGCATCCTTAAGAGCCTCAAAATCAGTAAGATATTCACCCTCCTGACCTGCCGTCATGGCAGCTATTGTATACAGATTAATGTCAGTAACCTCTTCTGCCTTATCTGTTACATACTGCAGCATATCAACATTATCAATTACAGGTTTCGTATTAGGCATCATACAGACTGTTGTATATCCGCCTCTTGCTGCTGCTCTTGAGCCTGTTCTGATTGTTTCCTTATGCTCAAGTCCCGGTTCCCTGAAATGTGCATTAAGGTCAACCAGTCCAGGCATAACCATGCATCCTGATGCATCAATCACTTCATCAGCCTGTGACTCATCAATATTCTCCTCCACTGCAGCAATAAATCCGTCCTTAATAAGCACATCAATAACTTTGTCTGTTTTACTTGCAGGGTCAAGCACTCTGCCCTCTTTAATCAATATATTCATTCGCCCAATCTCCCCTCTAAGTTTTTCTCTTCAAAAATATTGGCTGGTACAGGCTTCCCAAAATAATATCCCTGTATATAATCCACACCAAGACTTTTAAGCAGTTCAAACTGCTCCTTATGTTCAACACCTTCAACAACAATCTTAGTACCGATAGTCTTGGAAAGGTCAACTATAAGCTTAATAAATGCCTGTGCATAATCATCTTCAACAATATCATCAATAAATGTCTTATCAACCTTAATGATATCAAGAGGAAGTTGCTTTATATAGTTAAGTGAAGAATAACCTGTACCAAAATCATCAAGTGCAATCCTAGGTCCTAACTTCTTAAGACCTGTAATAATATCCATAACCCTCTGCATATCATTAATTGCAAATGATTCTGTAATCTCAAGTACTATATTCTTAGGATTAACACCTGTCTTATCAAGAATTCTTTTAATATTCTCAACCACATTCTTCTGTAAAAGCTGCACTACCGACAGATTCACATTAATATAGAAATCCGGATATCCATTATCATTCCATAGCTTACATCTTCTGCATGCCTCCTCAAGAACATAGTCACCAATTGAAGTAATAAGTCCAAGATATTCTGCCAGCGGTATGAACTCACCCGGTCCCATAAATCCCAGTGCTTTGCTGTCCCATCTTACAAGTGCCTCACAGGAAGTACACATCTGTGTGTTGACATCAACAACGGGCTGATAGAATACTACGAATTCGTCAATTCCTGTAGAAACTGCCTGTCTCATATTATTCTCTATATCTAGCCTCTTGGCTGTCGAATTCTCAACCTTACTGCTGTAATAAGTATAGCCGTTCTTTCCTGACCTCTTTGCCTCATACATCGCAACATCTGCCATTCTTGTTATTTCATGAACATCAACACTGTTATCCGGGAACACAGCAACTCCCATACTCATTGTACAGAAATATTCAGTTTCCATAAGATACCACGGCTTATTAAATAAAGCAGTTATATTTCCAATAATATTATTTAAGTCTCCAAATATTTCAGGTTCAACTATTATTACAAATTCATCTCCACCCATTCTGTAACAATGTCCACGCAAACCTGGAATTCCCGTAAGTCCTGCCGCAATCTGCTGAAGAAGTATATCCCCATACTGATGGCCAAGTCCGTCATTAATATGCTTGAAATCATCAAGATCAATAAACAGTACCGCTCCTTTAAGTCCTGCCTTTTCCGTTCTTCTTATAACTTTTCTTAAATCGACTTCACATTTCATACGGTTATACAGACCTGTAAGAAAATCATTATGTGCCTGATATTCAATCTTCTGCTGATTCTTTTTCTTCTGGGTAATATCTACGGCGGTCACAACAATAACCTCACTTCCGTCAATCCACTCCAATTCAGAAAACCTCACCTCAAACCACAATCCTGACTCTGTATTGTAGCGTTCCATGGATGCTCCGATATTTCTGTGTACATCTTCGCATGTAAACACATCCTCCAGACATTCCCTTATTGTATCCCGAACCTCCTGTACATTAGCTGCCATCTCATTCTCAAACAATATATTGCCAGAATACCTGCTGCACACAATAATTCCAGAACCTATATTATCAAGAATCTTCTGTAAAACATCATAAGATGATATAAGTGAATTATTAATTACCTTGCTCTGTGCTATACCATGAAGTACCAGTGCCATGTCGCTTATGTATTCCTTAATCTTATTATCTGATACTGCCTGTACATCATTACTAAGAACTATAAGATACATTGCTTTTACATTATTAATTAAAATCGGTACTGTTATGCTCAGCTTTACTCCAAGTCTGTCCAGAAGCCCTTTCTGTGCTGTATCCGCATTTCCTTCGTATGTAATCTTAATTGCATCTGAACATAATACAAACTCTGACCGTTTAACCGTGCCTGATTCATCTTTAAAACAATTTCCGGTTTCAGATATCACATGCATAGTGTCATTTTCCCTGTCTATCTGCATTACAACAGCATCACATATATCCATGCTGTCAGTTATGCATTCAAGAACACTATCTGCTGCCTGAGTAAATGTAACATTATTTTCAAGCATACGTATAATCTCTGAAAGCCCTATATTTCTGTTATTATCACTACTCAAAATATTCCTCCAGCAATACACAAATCTAATAATATTATAGCCTATTACAATCTTTTTGGAAACTGATTTTTGCATGATTTTACAATCATTTCAATATACATTTTTAATTTCACAGATAATTAATTGATTTATGAGGATTATTATGGACATTATTAAATTTAACACAACATTAAAAGCTTCTGGAAAGGATTATTTCAAGATTGTATTTTGGAACAGATTTATAAGAAATCCCATTGAGCTTATTCTGTCATGGCTTCCTGCCGTAATTTCGCTTGTGCTTCTATGCCTTCATTATTATTCCAGCTTTTTACTGATTCTTTATGCTGTATGCTGGTTTTACCCAATATATATTTTTGGATACCAGTTCAGATCAAGTGTTAACTATCATTTAAAGCACAGAGATCCATCAGAAGAAGCCCCATGTACAATTACTCTTATGAATAATGCTATTATGGCAGATATTCCAGAGCATAATCTTGTATACACATATGAGTGGAATCAGTTCACTAATGTTTACAACAAATTCGGCTATTACATGTTATTTAACAAAGGACGCATGATTGTCATGTTAAGTCAGAAGGACATGCCCGATGATATTAAAGCTGCTGTTCCTGCGTATATCAAGTCACATGTTGACAGAAACATTTGCAAAATCAACTTCTAAAAACAATACACAAAAGGCGTTTCAAACAGTTAAAGTTGAAACGCCTTTTATCATACTCTTTTAAGTTATCTTGCAAGCCATCCGCCATCAACAGCCAGTGTAAATCCATTAACATAATCCGATGCAGCTGATGCAAGGAACACAACCGCTCCTTTCATATCATCAGGAGTTCCCCAGCGTCCTGCCGGAATTCTATCTATAATAGCTTCACTTCTGTCAGAATCGCTCCTTAACTGTGCCGTATTATTAGTAGCCATATATCCTGGTGCAATAGCATTAACATTAATGTTATGGCATGCCCACTCATTACACATAGCTTTTGTAAGTCCCATACCAGCACTCTTACTTGCTGTATAAGAAGGAACTCTTATGCCGCCCTGATATGAAAGCATGGAATTGATATTAATAATCTTACCACCATGTCCCTGCTTAATATACTGCTTTGCAAATGCCTGGCTTAAGAAGAATACCATCTTCTGATTAACCTGAATAACACTATCCCATTCATCTTCTGTGAAATCAATAGCATCATTTCTCTTAATAAGTCCTGCATTATTAACAAGAATGTCAACCTTTCCAAAAGCTGCAAGTGCACCATTCACAATAACATCTATAGCTGACATGTCTGAAAGGTCTGCTATAACCTCAGCAAATTCTCCTCCATCACCTTCAATAAGCTTCTTAGTATCCTCGCAGGATCTTCTTGCAACACCTACAACCTTAGCACCTGCCTGCGCAAGTGCAACGGACATTCCCTGTCCAAGACCTGTATTGGCACCTGTAACTACTGCAACCTTTCCATCAAGTCTGAATGCATCAATTATAGACATATATTCTTCTCCTTCTAAATCTCTTTAATTAAAACCTATTATATTATTAGCTATCTTGTATCCCTGCTTAGATATCCATCTTCCTGCAGATGTAGGGATATTAACAGACCAGCCCAAAAGACTGTGTCGTAACTTCTTGTAAAGCACTTCATCCTTATCCTTAGCATACTGCCAGAGTGTCTTCTTCTTCGCAAGATGTTCCTTTGTTCCAGATACAATTAAGAATATAGACGATACTTCCATCATAATTCTTAAATAGTTAATCATATATTTTCTACAGTTAATATTCTGAGGATTTTCTGAAATAAACGAATCAATCATTCTCTTATTAACAGAAAGCTGCTGGTCAATTCTTGAAATCATAACACTCTCATTAACAGACTGATCTTCTCGTCCAATAAAATATCTGTAGAAATTAGTATTTACGTAATACATGTTCTTAACATACGGAAGTGGCTCGAATACAAATATGTTATCAACATAAAATGTATGCTTAGGAAGCTCTAATCCACAATCCTTTAAAAGCTGTGTTCTATATACAACAGTATGCATAAGAATATACTGGTCAACCTTAAAATCGCCTATATTAATATCATCCCATGTAAACATCTGCTCTACAGGAAATACATTCTCGTAGTGGATAACTTTCTTTCTCTTGGCTCCGACCTTTTCATATACATAGTTTGCAATAACCATATCCGGCTCGCTGCCCTCTTCAAAGCTTCTTAATGTAGCAAGCATTCTCTTATAGCTTTTGCCATCTACCCAGTCATCACTGTCAACAACCTTAAAGAACCTTCCTGTTGCATGCTTAAGACCTGTATTTACAGCCTCACCATGTCCACCATTTTCCTGATGTACAGCTTTGACAATATCCGGATATTCCTTTTCATATCTTTTAGCTATTTCATATGTATTATCCTTTGTTGAACCATCATCAACTATAATAACCTCAACTTCATCCCCACCGGCAAGCACTGTATTAATACAATGTTCCATATACTCTGCGGAGTTGTAACATGGTATTGCAAATGATAATAATTTACCCATCAAATTTCTCCTTTACATTCTGTCAGGGCATTCAATCGCAAGTAAATCAATACACTGCTCGAGAATGCTCTTAGTAAGGCTGATAAGTGCAATATAACTTGCCTTCTTAGCCTCGTCAGGTTCTGAAAGTATCTTATTGTTATGATAAAAGCCGTTAAATGCGTTAGATACCTCATATATAAACTGACATATCTTATGTGGCGCATTATCCTTATATGCCCCATCAATTATATCTGCAAACTTAATAAGTGATAAAGAAAGATTCTTCTCACTTTCTTCTGTAGCAGCCATAATCTTAAGGTTATCTGTGCTTCCACCATTTTCTGTATATTTGTTAAGGATAGACTTAATTCTTACAATTGTGTAAAGAATATATGGTCCTGTATTACCCTCAAATGATGAAAATCTCTCAATATCAAACACATAGTCCTTTGATGCCTGATTAGAAAGATCTCCATACTTTAATGCAGCAAGTCCTACTATCTTAGCTGTATCTCTTGCTTCTGTCTCTTCAACAGTTCTGTTAGACATAATTTTCTCATATACAGCTTCATCAATATCAGCTATAAGATGCTCAAGTCTCATAACACCACCTGAACGCGTCTTGAATGGCTTACCATCTTTACCGTTCATAGTACCAAAGCCCACAAATCTCATATCTGCATCAGGCGCTACAATCCCAGCCTTCTTAGCCGTTCTGAATACCTGTGTAAAATGAAGTTCCTGCCTCTTATCAGCAAGATAAATATATGTATCAGGATGATATAACTTTTCTCTTTCAACAATAGTTGCAAGGTCAGATGTTGCATAAAGTGCCGCACCATCAGATTTTCTTACGATGCATGGTGGAAGCTCCTTAGTATCACCCTCCTGCTGGATATCTACAACAGTTGCACCCTGGCTTTCATAAGCAATTCCGTCTGCAATCATCTTATTAACCATATCGTCAATATATGGCTGTGCATCTGATTCACCTTTCCATAAATCAAAATGTACATTAAGATTATCATAATTCTTCTTAAGATCAGCCTTAGAAACTTTCATAATATGATGCCATATTGCACGGCATGCCTTGTCACCGCTCTGTAACTTAAGTGTAGCTTCATGAGCTCTTTCTGCAAATGCAGCATCTTCCTTAGACTTTGCAGAAGCTGCCGGATAAATCTCCTCAAGCTCTGAGATAGTAAATGGTGCTTCCTCTGGATACTCACCGGTAAAACTGTCATCAAAATACGGAAGTTCTGGTTTTCTATCTCTTAATTCTTCAATGATAAGTCCCATCTGCAGACCCCAGTCTCCAAGATGGACATCACCTATAGTTTTATTTCCAGCAAATGTATTGATTCTCTTAACACTTTCTCCTATAACTGCAGAACGTAAATGTCCGACATGAAGAGGCTTTGCAGCATTAGCTCCGCCATAATCTACAATAACAGTCTTTTCCTTATCAGTATTAACATATCCAAACTTCTCTGTTTCAGACATCTCATTAAGATATCCAGCCAGATAATCCTCACATATATTAATATTGATAAATCCAGGCTTAACACTCTCAATCTTAGAAAACATCTTGTTATCTGTTAACTTTGCAACGACCTCATCAGCGATCATAAATGGTGCTTTCTTATATGCTTTGGCTGCTGCCATAGCACCATTACACTGAAACTCGCACAGGTCAGGTCTGTTAGAAACTGTAACTTTCGCATATGCCTCATCATATCCACATTCAGTGAATACATTTTTAATCTCATCAGTAATAAGTTCAATAATCGTCTTCATATTCTCCACCTTTTACAATATCTAATAAACCACCTTTACAAGAAATAGCCCATAACTCTCTGCCGGTAATGACATCTGTACGTTTTCCCCATCAAGACATCTCTTCACATCTTCCGGCTTCTTAATACCATTGCCTACATCAAGCAGCATCCCAATCATAAATCTTGCCATATTATGAAGGAAATCATCAGCTTCAATCCTTATGTAAGCTCTTGTTCCTTCATACTGAATGTTTATCCTCTTAATAGTTCTCTCTGTGCTTTTGTTCTTCTTTGCTGTTGTAAATGCCTTAAAATCATGTTTTCCTTCAAAATATCCGGCAGCCTTTCTCATGGCATCAAAATCCGGCATACTGAATGTATGATACGCATATTTTCTTCTGAACACATTAGCTACATTACCTGTATCCAGTCTGTACTCATATATCTTGGACTTTGCATTAAGCTGGCTGTGAAATCTTTCATCAACCTGTGAAACAGACATAACCGCAATATCTCTCGGCAGATATCTGTTAAGATAATTCTTAATATCAAGTGCCTTAACTTCCTTCTCAAGCTTGAAATTCGCTGTCTGGCAAAGTGCATGCACGCCCTTTTCTGTTCTTGATCCAACATACATGTCAACTGTCTCACCAGTCATTCTTGCTATTATCTCACACAGTCTGCTCTCTATAGTATTCGTGCTGGCATCCTTACCCAGTCTTTGCCAACCATCATATCTTCCACCATCGTACTCTATCTCTATACGGTAATTATACATTATTCGTCTTCCAAAACCTTTTCTATTGTATTAATAATTACAGCACTATCAAATGGCTTCTGAATAAAATCAGCAGCACCTCTCTTTAATGCCTCAACCATATTAGTCTTCTGACCAGCAGCAGTTACCATAATAACCTTTGCCCCTGGATCAATCTCAATAATCTCTCTTACTGCTTCTATACCATCCATAACAGGCATTGTAATATCCATTGTAACAACATCAGGCTTATACAACCTGAATTTTTCTACGCCTTCTACCCCATTAACTGCCTCTGATACAATCTCATGTCCTGCATCTTCAAGCATATTTCTTAAAAATTTTCTTGATGTCTTAGAATCATCTACTATCAAAATTTTTGCCATAACTATTCTCCTTATTAAGCTGAAAGCTGGATTTTATTATCAGCAGCCATTAAAATCTTAAATACATTATCTTCAATATTGAAAGTCACAACATAAAAACCGGTATCTGCCGTAACTTCTGTATCTTTATAAAAAACTGGCGGGTGAAGTGTTACTTCAATATCTGCTTCCCCAAGTTTAGTTGCATATGCCCCATTCATCACATTAATAAGTTCACATAATGCATCATAAGCATCTTCATCGAATTCTTCAATATCTTCCTGTGCAAATGTCGATGCCACTTTCAAAAGTTCCCTGTTATCACCAGCTACGCCAAGAAACACATCAATATCCCCATCCATAACCTGACAGCCAATAAACTGACCCTTATATTCTCTTTCGTAATCTATCTGGTTCAGTTCAATATTACAATCCATGAACATTCCAAGACTTTTCAATGTACACTGCATCTGCGTCTTGTAATAATCATTGTCCATATGCAGAAATGTTTCAACAAGTGTATCCGTATCTCCCTGCTTTATGACTTGTAACTCTCTGTCAGTGAACACGTTATCTGAGTGATTCTTTGCAATATATCTGCCGAGTATTCTGTCCTTCATAGTTTTTCTCCTTCTCGTTGATTTAGCGCCCCAAAATATACCCTGTTCATTCACATTAATATATAAATACTTAGTCCATTATACATCATACCATTGTTCAATAGCAATAATTTCAGAAGAAATTACATTTTATCATGAAAAAAATACCCGGACAAAACAATCTGTCCGGGTTGAATACTATGATTAATTACTTATCTTCCACTGAATAGTTAGGAGCTTCCTTAGTGATATGAATATCATGTGGATGACTCTCTCTTAAAGCTGCTGAAGACATCTTAATAAACTGAGCTGTTTCCTGAAGTACTGGGATAGTAGGTGCTCCACAATATCCCATACCTGAACGGATACCACCAACTAACTGGAATACTGTATCTTCAACTGTTCCCTTGTATGCAACACGACCTTCAACGCCTTCAGGAACAAGCTTCTTAGCATCTGTCTGGAAGTATCTGTCTTTACTTCCGTTCTCCATTGCTGCGATAGAACCCATTCCTCTGTATACTTTGTATTTTCTACCCTGGAATAATTCGAATGTTCCAGGACTCTCATCACAACCTGCGAATATGCTACCCATCATACATACGTTAGCACCTGCTGCAATTGCCTTAGTCATATCACCTGAGAACTTGATGCCACCATCTGCGATAACCGGAATACCATATTCCTTAGCAACCTCATAACAATCCATAATTGCTGTTATCTGTGGTACACCAATACCTGCAACCACACGTGTTGTACAGATAGAACCAGGTCCGATACCAACTTTAACTGCATCAACACCAGCTTCAATAAGTGCCTTTGCTGCTGCACCTGTTGCGATATTACCTGCAATTACCTGTAAATCAGGATATGCTGCTTTAATCTTCTTAACTGTTTCAATAATATTCTTAGAATGTCCATGTGCAGAATCGATAACAATTACGTCAACCTTAGCTTCTACTAATGCAGCAACTCTGTCCATAACATTTGAAGTAATACCAACTGCGGCACCACAAAGAAGTCTTCCCTGCGAATCCTTTGCTGATGATGGATATTTAATCTGTTTCTCTATATCCTTAATTGTTATAAGACCTTTCAATACATAGTTATCATCAACTATTGGAAGCTTTTCTTTTCTTGCTTTAGCAAGCATCTCCTTAGCTTCTGAAAGTGTAATTCCTTCTTTAGCAGTAACAAGACCTTCGCTTGTCATTGATTCTTTAATCTTCTTACTGAAGTCTGTCTCAAATTTCAAATCACGATTAGTAATGATACCAACTAATTTCTTATCTTCTGTAACTATAGGAACGCCTGATATTCTAAATTTAGCCATCAGGTTGTTAGCATCTTCTAATGTATGTTCAGGTGATAAATAAAATGGATCTGTAATTACTCCATTCTCCGAACGTTTAACCTTATCTACTTCATCAGCCTGTGCCTCAATCGACATATTCTTATGAATAATTCCGATACCACCCTGTCTGGCCATAGCAATTGCCATTCTATACTCAGTAACAGTATCCATTCCTGCACTCATCATAGGAATGTTAAGTTTAATCTTCTTCGTAAGATATGTTGATAAATCAACCATATTAGGTGTAACTTCTGAATACGCAGGTACTAAAAGCACATCATCAAATGTTATTCCTTCGCCAACAATCTGTCCCATTTTTCTGTTGTCCTCACTTTCTTTAAATTTCATCAATTTTAACAGATTCAAAAAACAATGTCAATCCGTTATGGCAATAAACCATAAATCTATTAGCTGAATTTATTAATACTTCAACAAAATATATTAAAATTCCATTTTCTTCTCAAAGTATGCTTTTAAATCTTCTATCTTAATTCTCTCCTGTTCCATTGTATCTCTGTCACGTACAGTTACACAGCCATCTGTTTCAGAGTCAAAATCATATGTTACACAGAATGGTGTACCGATTTCGTCCTGTCTTCTGTATCTCTTACCAATATTACCTCTGTCATCAAATTCGCAGTTATAATATTTAGATAATTCAGCATAGATTTTCTCTGCGCCCTCATTAAGTTTCTTAGAAAGTGGTAATATTCCAATCTTAACAGGTGCAATTGCAGGATGAAAATGAAGTACAGTTCTCATATCAGGTTTATCTTCTGTTCCAATATTCTCTTCATCATATGCAGCACATAAGAATGCAAGTGTTACTCTGTCTGCACCAAGTGATGGCTCAATAACATATGGAATATATTTCTCTTTAGATTCATCATCAAAGTATGACATATCTTCACCTGATGTGTTCTGGTGCTGTGTAAGGTCATAATCTGTTCTGTCAGCAATTCCCCATAATTCACCCCATCCAAATGGGAATAAGAATTCAATATCTGTAGTTCCTTTACTATAGAAGCATAGTTCTTCAGGTGAATGGTCTCTTGCTCTCATCTCTTCGTCTTTAATTCCTAATTCTTTTAACCAGTTAATACAGAACTCTCTCCAATATTTAAACCACTCTAAGTCTGTTCCTGGTTTACAGAAGAATTCAAGTTCCATCTGTTCAAATTCTCTTGTTCTGAATGTAAAGTTACCTGGTGTAATTTCATTTCTGAATGATTTACCAATCTGACCGATACCAAATGGCATCTTCTTTCTTGATGTTCTCTGAACATTTTTAAAGTTTACAAATATACCCTGTGCTGTTTCAGGTCTTAAATAAACAGTATTCTTAGCATCCTCTGTTACACCCTGGAATGTTTTGAACATAAGATTAAACTGTCTTATATCTGTAAAATTATGCTTACCACAAGATGGGCAGGCAATATTCTTCTCTTCGATGAAATTCTTCATCTGTTCCTGAGACCATGCATCAACTGAACCCTCTATTGTGAAATTATTATCCGCTGCCCAGTCTTCGATTAATTTATCTGCTCTGAATCTTTCATGACATTCTTTACAATCCATTAATGGATCTGCAAATCCACCTAAATGTCCTGAAGCAACCCATGTCTGTGGATTCATTAAAATAGCGCAGTCAACACCTACATTGTAAGAATTTTCCTGTATAAACTTCTTCCACCATGCCTTTTTTACATTATTCTTAAGTTCAACTCCGAGATTACCATAATCCCATGTATTAGCTAATCCGCCATAAATCTCTGAACCTGGATATACAAATCCTCTTGCCTTCGCTAATGCTACAATCTTGTCCATAGTTTTTTCATTATTGTTCATTTCTATCCTCTTTTCTGCGCACACCTTTTAATGAATATCGAGATTGTGTTAAGTGCGCCTATCACAATCTCGTATATATTTTCATCATATTTATTATATTAATAAGATTAATCCGCCAAAATTAACCTTTGACTT
>OMAO01000579.1_pt1 | contig 18725 bp, 20 predicted proteins | sample 1644641 | NCBI WGS metagenome assembly OMAO01 (sample SAMEA103958120, study PRJEB25191) | human gut metagenome | biome: human-associated habitat [ENVO:00009003]; feature: intestine environment [ENVO:2100002]; material: feces | place: Germany | collected 2013/2015
GTTTTATAAAGTAAATAATTTAGAAATGATATGGAATATTTCTTTTAACCAAACAGAAATATCAACCATAAATATTAATATTAGGAGATTTAGTGGATGAATAAGAAAATATCTGCATATCAAAGAGTTTATGCGCAAATCAGACGTGATATTCTGGATGGAAATTATAAAACAGGTATGTTACTTCCTCCCGAACCCGAACTGGAAAAGATATTTCAGGTAAGTCGAACAACCATCAGAAAAGCAATCAGCATGCTTCAATCTGAAGGATATCTAAAAGTCATGCAAGGTCATGGAACGGAAATAGTAGATATTTCTACTATTCAGAGACTCAACAGCCTTACCTCTCTCCCCGAGAGTTTAATTGAAAAGGGTTACGAAGTAACTATTCAGGGTGATTATATTAAAAAAATAATCCCTCCCAGTTATGTGAATGATGCACTAAACCAAAAAGAAGGCGCAGAAGTTTACAAAATTGAACAGGTTCAGTATGCCAATGGTTTGCCCATATCAATTATCGTCAATTTTTTAAGGCCAGATTATCTTCAGGGGCTCGAAAACCATTCTAGCAAATTTGTGGATTTATATGAATTTCTTGAAACACAGTATAATATTATACTAACCACAGCAGTAGATCATATCACTGCTATTAAGGCAGATTTCCTGGATTCACAAATTCTTCGAGTTCCCATTGGCGAACCCCTATTATATAATAAACGAATTGGGTATCTGAATGACATGGCTTTCGAATGTAGTATTACTAAAATCATTGCTGACAGATATGAATATTGTGTACATTTAAAAAGAGAATAGTGTATAAGCAAAATACAATACAATTGACAATATCCGATATTTCTTATTTTAATCAGGATTGGCCAATTTAAAACATAATGCTATGATAAATCTATAAGAAGGTGCTACCGTAAAGCAACGGTTCGCCTAGTTTATAGGTTATTAATCAAAAAAGCAACCTACATTTCGGCATGGCAGTTGCTTTTTTGATGTCTGGATCTTCTGTCAGTCTCGTTTTGCAGGATACTGATCACGGTAACAACGATGCTGATGATTGTTACTACAATACCCACGAGCCCGACAGTAAAATCTATTGTTGTTGCATCTCTTCCAGCTCGGTTTCTGTCTCAAGCATCCGTTCAAGAAGGCTTTCCTGATTCTGCTCTTCCTTCTGCCTCTGCTCTTCAAGCTCCATAAGCTTCGTGTAGTCGGAAGCCAGTGCCGGATCCATGATCTGCATCTGCAGGTCCGCAAGTCTTTGTTCGCTTTCTTCCAGCTGCTTTTCGTACTTTGCCATCTGCTGCTTTAAGCGGGACAGAATTTTCCCTGGATTGTAATACGTCTTCTTATCGAAAACATCACTTAAGGTCGGTGTTTTATTTCCGGAACCCTCAGGTTTCTTTTCCTTCCTCTCTTCCTCCTGCCGTGCCTGCAGAAGCTGTTGCTGCTTCAGTTCTTCCTTCTGCAGGCGTTCCAGATATTCCTCATAACCGCAATCATAAAAAACTGTTTTATCCTGCTTGAAATCAAGCATTCCGGTTGCGATTTCCTTGATAAAGTAACGGTCATGGGAAACAAACAGAATCGTTCCGGTATAATTCTTCAGCATATTTTCCAGCGCTTCCTTGCCAATGAGATCCATATGGTTCGTCGGCTCATCCAGAATCAGAAGATTCGGGCGCATCTTAAACATCTTGCACAAGGCAAGACGTACCTTTTCTCCTCCGGAAAGCTGTCCGAGCGTCTTAAATACTTCTTCTCCGGTAAAAAGGAAGCTTCCTAATGCATTACGCACCTCTACTTCCTTCAAGGTCGGATACATGTCCCAGAAATCGTTAAGTACGGTCTTGTCCGGATACATGCTTTCCGCAACTGCTGCCTGCTGGTCAAAATAACCAACCTCCACACCGGTTCCGACGGTATAGCTTCCCCCAAGCGGAGGAATCTGTCCCATCAAAGTCTTTAACAGGGTAGATTTTCCCTTTCCATTTTCCCCGATAATCGCAACGCGTTCTCCCTTTTTCAGGGTAAAGGATACCTTACTCAGGACATGATCGTATCCGATTTCCAGTGCTTTCAGCGTCAGTACATCCGTATAGCTGGTTGTCCTCGGAAGGAACTGACCGCGGAATGCCTTGGTGTCAAATCTGCGAGGCTTCTCGATCAGAACCATGTGCTCTAACTGCTTTTCTTTGGAATGCACCGAAGCTACTTTGGTCGGGGTATTCTTCCACTTCTCAATCCACTCCGTGAGACGCTTGATCTCCTTCTGCTGTTCCTCGTAGTCCTTTTCCTGCTTTAAAGCAGCCTCTTCCTTTAACTTCATAAAGGTTGTATAGTTGCCCGGATACCGTTTGATCCGATGGTATTCAATTTCATAAGTCACATCAATGATGCGGTCTAAGAACATCCGGTCATGGGAAACAATCACAACTGCCTTGTTATAGTTCTTTAAATATCCTTCGAGCCATTCAATCGTTGGCAGATCCAGGTGGTTCGTGGGCTCATCCAGAAGCATAATATCCGGACGGCTCAGAAGAAGCTTAATAAAAGCAACCTTCGTCTGCTGTCCTCCGGAAAATGTTCCGATCGGTCTGGTAATATCCTTCAGGTCAAAACCGAACTTCTGGAACATCGTCTCCATGTCCCGGCGATAGGTATATCCCCCCATGGCCTCCATTTGATCCTGTAGAGAGGAATACTCATACATCCATTTCTGGTCATGATCGGTCTCCATGATGTCCGTAAGTTCTTTCATCCTGCGTTCACAGGCAAATACCGGTTCAAACACCTTCAAAATTTCATTTTCTACAGAAATTTCCTGATCTTCAAAGCTGATCTGACGCAGATAGCCGATCTTCTGGTTTCCCGCCATCGCAATGCCACAGCTTTCATCACTGTCGATATTTGCCATGGTAATATCCCCGGCAATCAGTTTCAAAAGGGTCGTCTTGCCGCAGCCGTTGCGTCCGACGATCGCAATTTTTTCATGGTCATGTATGTCAAAGTTTACATCTTCAATAATGGTTTCCGCACCGTATTGTACCAGTGCATGTCTGATCTGATATCTCATTTTATCTCCGTTAATTTTCTTGTGTTTCGTAACTGTTCCGCACCTTTACAGTTACTGTATTTCGTGTTCTCCGCCGGGCAGTTATCCGACGCATATTCGTTAAAAGTGTAAGAAAAACAAATGCCTGCTCCGCAGTCGCTTGTTTTTCTGCTGCACTTTTACATCATATCAATTTATCTTTGGCTTTGCAATACAGGATTGAGACGAGCAGCCCTGCCGCTGTAGCGATCATGGCAGGCGCAATAATGATTGCCGGATTCACACTTCCGTATTGGGTCCGGTATGCAATCATGTTGACCGGAATAAGCTGTAAAGAAGAAATATTGAGAATCAGAAACGTGCACATTTCATTGCTGGCATAATGGCGTTTCTCTTCGGGAACACCACGCTCCTCCTGCAATTTTGCCAGCTCCTCCATGGCTTTGAGGCCGGCCGGGGTACAGGCCCATCCCAGCCCCAACACATTTGCAATAATATTGGTTGAAATATAATCCCTGGATTTGTGACCTTGTGGAATCCGTGGAAACATAAATGAAATAAATGGTGACAGCATTTTGGTGAGCTTTGCAATCAATCCGGATTCCTCTGCCACCTGCATCAATCCCACCCAGAATGCCATAACTCCTGTCATGGTAAAGCATAATGTGACCGCATCCTGTGCACTTTGTAATGCAGCCTCAGTAACCTCTTTCATATGGCCTGTAATTGCACCGTAGATAATCCCTATCACAATCATTACTGCCCAGATGTAATTCAGCATATCGTTAACCCCTTGGGGAATATTTCTTTATTATATGATATGGAATTCAACCTTCATTAAGAACACTAGGCAATTAGTTATAATAACCAATAAATTTGTAATGTACTCTTAATAAATTAGTAGTTATAAACAAAAACTATTTGCAAAATAAAACAAATATATTATAATAGTGACAGGGTGTTACCAAAACGGGTAGCGGTTCGCCTTTCGCCAGAATGAGTACATTCTGAGAACTTCCAGTATTAACGGAGGTGGTACAGATGGAAAATACAATGAAAGGTACATAGTATATTTGACAATAGAGCTTACTGTCGGAATCGCAGGTATTGTAGTAACAATCATCAGCATCATTGTTACCGTGATCAGTATCCTGCAAAATGAGACCGACAGAAGATCCAGACATCAAAAAAGCAACCGCCCAAGCCAAGAGTAGGTTGCAATTTTGATTGATAACTTATAACAAGGCGAACCGTTGCTTTACGGTAGCACCTTCTTATGAACCTATCATAGCATTCTGTTTTTCATTCGTCAATCATCTTTTGTATATAGATTTTTACCGTATTATAGTTTAAAATATAACTATTCGGAATACTATTCACAATACATTGTTTAAAAAGGGGAATACAATGAAAAAGCTGATCTGGAAAATTGTACTGGCTGCATCGCTGCTTCTGATGGTGATTGCCGCAACAAACATTGCTCTCTTAATCAGGGAATATCAGAAGGGAATTAATACCTACGCAAATCTGGAGAAATACGCAACGGTAACACAGGATTCTGTCAAAGCAGCACAGGAGATCAAGGATACTGCCGACAGTGGGAATACCGAAGAGGCTGTGGAAGAAGTCATCGAAGGACCGCAGATTGCCGTTGATCTTGATATTGATTACGATGCTCTGACGAAGATCAATGGGGACTTTGTCGGATGGATTTACTACGCACCGTTAGAGCTGAGTTATCCGATCGTCCGTGGCATTGACAACGATTATTACACACATTACACCTTTGAAAATGTCAGGAACAGCTCCGGGGCCATCTTTATGGACTTCCTGAATAAGCCCGACTTTTCTCACTTCAACACAATTATTTACGGTCATAACATGAGAAATGGAACTATGTTCGGTTCCCTGAAAAAGCTCCTGAACGATCCTTCCATTATCGAAGAAGATCCTTATATTTATATTTTTACTAAAGAGAAGGTTATGATGTATGAGATCTGTGCTGCCTATATCACGAATGACTCTTCCCATACCTATGATCTGACCCAGACTGCAGAAGAACAGGCCGACTATGTGAAATACATCCGTAATGCCGCAGCCTACTACTGGGATGATCCTAGGTTAGAAGAGTCCCTGAGCGAAGACACGAGACTCATTACTTTATCTACCTGTCACGGTCTTCACAGCAACAACCGAACCGTCATCCACGGCGTATTAGTTGCCAGTAAAGACCGGTAAAGACTGATCCAGCTCCGGTGTCTGCGTGGTAACGACCTGCCACCGTGTAATTGTATAAGTCCTCTCTCCGGACGCTGTTTCCAAAAAGGATGCATTCACCGATAAGATCTGATTTTCATTCATCACATAATCACAGGAAAAAGAGTCTTCCAAAGGCTCTTTTTTTGATGCCTCCAAAAGGTCCTCCTGTGCTTCATTACACGCCTGATAATATGCACTTGTGCGCTCTGCCAGCTTACGGCTTAATGTGAGATCCGCATTCGCACTTACAATCGACAGCCCTGCAAAGCAGACCAGACACAGGATCACCATGATTACCACAATGGACGGTGCTCCGATGCTCAGTCCAAAATCCCTATTCCGTTTCATCTGCCAATTCCTCCCGCGGAAACAAAGTGAGCTGCAATTCATAAACAGAATCAAATTCTGTCCCCTGTTCCTGATATGCCGTAACCTGTCGTAGCATTCCAACACGAATCTCGCACGTGGTCAGTTCTTCTGATGCATTGATTTTTACAAATGCACCTAAATCCTGATCCGTATTATTAATTGTCAGCATCGTCTGTTCATCCGTCTGATTCATTCTGGCATCCGGGAACAGTGCCTCCAGTTCTCCGGCATTCCCATTACATCCGTAAAAAGCTTCCGCAATACTTTCTGCCATGGAAACCGCATGATTTAGGTTCACGCTCTGGTCACTCAGCCGGTGGGCAGTTACGAATAGCTTCACACAGACTGCTGCCGCAATTGAAAAGAACAGGATGGAAAGAATCAGTTCCATCAAAAATATTCCGGATTTAGAAGAATTTTTCGTCTGCATCTTCGAATCCTCCTGATCGAATACAAATATAAAAGCTTATGGTGTTTTCCTCCGGGGTTTTCATCGTACATTGAACCAGATGATCATTCACTGCTGTAATTTCAAACCGCTCCATAGCCAGAATATCCTGTCCTGCGGAAGCAGAAAGCGATATATCACTGCGTTCCATCAGCTCCTTAAGCATTCCTTGATATTCATAAATATAAGTATGATACTCTATCCCATTCACTTCTGAAGAAAGAATGACCACCGGATTTCCTTCGAACGTACCGATTGATACTGCTCCCTCCGCATCGGCCTGACGGATCTTTTCCACCACATAAGACAGTGAGGTTCTCGTATTAAAATTTTCATCCATATGTGCCACCGTCTTGCGGTAAATATTTGCTCCAATCGAAATCAAAAAAAACGAAGAGAGTGCAAATATACAGAACAAGCCAATGACAAATAGAACATCTACAATGTGTTTATCCTGCTTCTGATTCATAGATCTCTTCCATTCATAACGTTTATCTGCTGCTTATATTTCTCTATTACTGCTCTGTTTTCATAAATAACAGTTTGGTTTTATTCAAGTTTTACTCATGTGGTTACTTCAAAATAATGGTAACCTCCGGCCGCATATTAGACCCCACCGGCTGATAGTCCACAAAAAACAAGTCTTTATCATAGGTCAGCCCATAATGCTCTTCCATATAGGAAAGGCTCGGTGGATAAAAACCCTCCACGGCATAGCAATGGATAATATCCCGGTCAATTGCATTCTGCAGACTATCCTGCTGCCTGTCCAAGGTAGACTGATCCACGGAATGGATCATAACCCAGAACAGCACCAGAATTACCGGACAGACCAGATACAACATCCGGACCGGAAAACGACGATATTCATAACGGTTAAATTTTGTAGTAAATCGATGCATATTACTCTCCCGAAAATTTCAGACTGCATATATTTCAGATAGACATCAATTCTCAGAACATCTTTGTTCTTATTCTTCATCTGCACACAGCTAAAGCCAGGCAGCATCACATCATCCAATGCTCGCCATGATTCCCATAAGCGGAAGTAATACCGAAAGCAGGATAACACCAACAATCAGTGACAGAATAATGACCAGGGTAGGTTCAATAATGGATACAATCCTTGACAACTGCCGGTCAGTTTCTTCTTCATAATGCGATGCGATCTGCAGCATCACCACATCCATGGATCCGGAACGAAAGCCCACAGAAACCATACGGGAATACAGATTTGAAAAAATCTCCGCACTGGCAAGCGCCTCCGGCAGATCCGCCTGTCCCTGCATCTGTGCCTTACAACGTTCGATCTTCTTCGCCATCTCCTCATTTTCTACGATTTCCTTAATCATATCAAGGCTATGATAGGTATCCATACCGCTCTGATAGGAAAGATACATACCTCTTGCAAAACGTCCGGCAGCGATCTTGTCATAAAAACTCTTCGTAAATGGAAATACCGTGAGAAAATGTCTGATCTTTGCTTTGCCTGAGGGAATCCTGTAAGCAATGAAAAGAGCAGCTGCCAGAAACAGCAGCACAATGGAAATACCAATTGCATAACGGCTGAGAACCGTTCCTGCATTCATCAGAGACTGCGCAAAGGGTGTCATTTCCGTTCCAAGCTGTACAAACACCTGCTTAAAAATCGGAAGCACCTTTACAATTAATATAATGATGACAAAAAACATCATAGCAATCATAATCAGCGGATACGTCACCGCAGAACGGATACTGTCCGTAATGGTCTCTTCCCGTTCATAATACTCCGCAAGAGACATCAGAACCACATCAAGATTTCCTGACTCTTCTCCAAGCGCAGTCAGCTTCACTACATATTGCGGAAACACACCGGTTTCTTCCAATGCCGTATAAAAATGGTTTCCCTTATTACAGATCATCCGGATCTGCTGCAGCAGCTCCTTTCCTTCCTTACTGATCGTATCATTAATCAGAATCTCCATTCCTTCTGCCGGTGTGATTCCGGCCTTAAGGATCCACGCTGTCTGCTTGCAAAAGGATGCAATTTCTGAATTACTGAGCATTTTCTGCTTCTTCATTTCGTGCTTCTCCCTCATTGAAAAATCAAATTCTTATGATCCACTCAAAAATGATCCAGTAGATCATTTTCTCATATGCATGCAACTCAGAACGTTATCTGCAATAATTTCCCTAATAATTGTACTTCGTCACATAATTACTTCCATCACCAATAAAGCTCTTTAGCTGCTTCGAACCGGCATTTGCGGCAAAGGTCGGATCCATTAATGACCAGTTTACACCATCAAACTGAATAATTCCATTGATCCACCCGATATCATTCACATAGGTACTGATCCATGCATGATAGGCCTCTCCTGCATATCCGACCTCTAACTTGGTTGGAATCTGCTGGGAACGGAGCATACTGGCCATGACAGCTGCATAATCAAGACAGATCCCTGTTTTAATCTCAAAAATTTCATCCACATCCGGGATATATCCGCTCTGAACGTTTTCTGCCTTATCATAGTCATACGTGAAATTCTCAACAATATAATTATAAACATAATTAATGGCTTCCAGATCATCATGTGCCGGAGCCACAAGAATTTTTGCTTCTTCCACTACCCTCGAAGAACTGTTAAAGTTCACATACTGATTCGGATAGAGAAACGCTCCCATCGCATTAGTAATTTCTATCTCAATGTCCTGTGCAAATACCGTTGCATACTGACTGTCCGCTACATTTTCATACACTCCGATACTATAAGTACCATCTCCGACCGATAACGGGAAAGCTTCATAATCATTTCCATACAAATCATAGGTATACGTCATATAATCGGGACCTGTAAGCTGCATTTTGACCTTTTCGTTCGTCCCATGATATGCAATCATCACATACCCTTCACCTGTATTCGAGGCATCCACCGATACCAGCTCATTCCCATAAACTACTGTTCCTGATGCCTCCGGCACCAGACATACCGGTGTATTGTCACGAATGGTTGTACTGGCAGATACATAAGCTTCATGCTTTCTCTCACAGCCGGATAAAACACTTATAAAAAATACTGTCAACATCAGATATGCAATTTTCTTCTGTATTTTTCCTTCCATGAATCCGTGTAAAGCTCCCTGTATGCTCTTATAATTCTTTAATATTTATCTTTTTTCATTGTAAGACCAACTATCTTGATTATAATAAAAAACAATTCCATCGGCAACACAAAAGACCGCTTCTTTCGAAGCGGTCCTTTATATTGTGTTATTCACTATGGGTTTAATATCCAAATTCCTGTGCCCAGAACCACTGTCCGTTACTTACATGAATTGCAATTGCTCCGGAGGTAAATTCTGCATCCATAATGTTTGCCTTATGTGTCGGTGATGCCATCCAGGCCTGTACTGCTGCATCAGCAGAGTCATAACCTTTTGCAAGATTCTCACCATACATTAAATTACTGTTCACAGTCCACCAGTCTGAACCATCAGGTCTGGTATGTGAGAACGATTGTGATGCTTCTACGGCACGTACTGCGCTTGCCTGCTCAAGACCGGAATTCCAGGTCAAAGCACTAAGCCCTGCCGCAGTTCTCTGCTGGTTAGCAAGCTCAAAGGCTGCCTTGGAAGCTGCCTGAGAAGCGGATGTTCCGGAAAGCTCTGCTGCCAGACTGACCATTTCGGGTTCAATATATACGATACCATCACTGGGAACCGTATCATCTCTCCATGCTGCCTGATCCAGAACAGAACCACTCTTGCCACATCCATTCAATGCGAATGCCGCTAAAAGCATGATGCTGAGTAATATGCTTAATTTCCTGCGCATATTCCACACTTCCTTTCCATACTGCTGGAATTACTAATCCAGACTAAAGTACTACTATTTCTATCATAATGATACTACATTTTATTCAAATTACAAGTACCAATTTGCTAATATATGTAAATTTGAAAATGACGTTATTTCGTTTGCAGTAATCTCTGATAAATTTCCCGTTTCGTAACACCGCGATCTTTGGCCACCATTTTCATGGCATCCTTGTTTTCATAGCCCTGCTCTTCATAAAAAGCCATATGTTCCTGTAAAGACATCTCTTCCCAGGTTTTCTGTTCCTCATGCAGCAGCTTCTTACGATCAATTCCTTCTAAGACAAGTACATGCTCTCCCCGGGGATCATGTGTTTCATAATAATGCGTAATTTCGAATAATCTTCCCTCTGTAACAGATTCGAATTTTTTGGTAAGTTCTTTGCAGAGTACTATTTTTCGATCCCCAAGGGCATCCCGGAGCTCCAAAAGCGTCTTGTATAGGTGATGTGGTGCTTCATACAGAATAATAGTCCTGGTTTCTCTTTGCAGATCCTCCAGAATCACCTTACGATCCTTCCGCTCTCTTGGAAGAAATCCTTCAAAACAGAACCTCCTCGTAGGAAGTCCTGATAAAGTAAGTGCAGTGATCAGTGCACAGCACCCGGGCAGGGAGGTCACAGGAATCTCTTCTTCGTGACATCTTTTTACCAATACCTCGCCCGGATCCGAAATCGCCGGAGTTCCCGCATCGGTAACCAATGCAATGTTCTTCCCCTGTTGTAAAAGAGCGATCAGTTCCTCTGACTTTTCAAATTTGTTAAACTCATGATAGCTTGTCATCCGCTTCTTGATCTTAAAATGATTCAGAAGCTTAATCGTATTTCTGGTATCCTCTACCGCAATCAGATCCACCTCTGCAAGCGTATCCAGCACTCTCTGGGTAATATCCCCGAGATTTCCAATCGGTGTAGCACACAAATATAATGTTCCAGACATGTTTTCCCCTTTTCATTCCCTCAATATCCGTAAATTTCATATATTTCATCCGTATAGACTCCGGGTTCCTTATAAACAATCAACGGCTTTTCCACGGTCATGCGTGGCCTTCCACCCCTTAATCCTTCAATCAGAACCATATTGGGGTCTTTATCAATGTATGGATAAACCAGCTTCATCCGTTTCGGTTCCAAATGGTACTCGCGCATCAGTACCATAATATCAACCAACCGGAACGGTCTGTGAACCATATAAAAGCTGCCACCGGGACGAAGCAGCTTTGCTGCCTGACAGATGACATCCTCCAGAGTACACAAAAGCTCATGACGGGCAATCGCTTTGGGCGACTTTTCATTCGTAATTCCGTGATGCTCTGTCATGTACGGAGGGTTACTGGTCACTACATCAAACGTCGCTGCTCCAAAGATAGAAGAAGCTTCCCTGATATCTCCCGTCACAATCCGGATTTTCTTTTCCAGATGATTCAGCTCCACACTCCGTTGTGCCATATCGGCGCTTTCCGGCTGAATTTCCAGCCCGACCAGATTGGATGCCTTAGTCTTCGCTTCCATCAGAATGGGAATAATACCGGTACCTGTTCCCAGATCGATGACATGATCGCCTTCCTTTGCTTTTGCAAATCCGGAAAGTAAGACTGCATCCATTCCGAAGCAGAAGCGCTCCGGATCCTGAATAATCCTGTAGTTATTCCGCTGCAGATCATCAATTCGTTCATTCGGCTTCAGCACTTCTTAATTGTCCTCCAGCTTGGATTTCGGTTCTTCCCTTTCCAGCTTCTCCAAAGCCTTCAGCTCCTCGTCTGCAACATCTACCTTATTATGCCTGTGTTTTCTACGGAAACGAAGCTGCTCTACCTTATATTCCCTGAGTTCTTTTTCATTATCCACATCAATTAAAACCTTCACTAGCTGACGGAGTACATTTACACTGTGTACCTCACCCTTAAAACCGTCATCTGTGGTTACGCGATCTCCCACGTTCGGAAGTCTGCGGTTTAATTCTTCATAGGTTTCTTCCTCATGCTTCAGACAGCACATCAGTCTTCCACACACACCGGAAATCTTTGTTGGGTTTAGGGAAAGGTTCTGCTCCTTTGCCATCTTAATGGATACCGGGATAAACTCGGACAGATGGCTGTGACAGCACAGCTCTCTTCCGCAGATACCGATTCCTCCAAGAATCTTTGTCTCATCACGGACACCGATCTGACGCAGCTCGATTCTTGTCTTAAACACGGACGCCAGATCCTTCACCAGTTCACGGAAGTCAATTCTTCCGTCAGCGGTAAAGTAAAACAATACTTTATTATTATCAAAGGTATATTCCGCATCAATCAGCTTCATCTCAAGACCATGCTTCCTGATCTTTTCAAGACAAATCTTAAATGCTTCTTTTTCTTTCTTCTTATTGTTGGCTTCCTGCTCATCATCACGCTCGGTAGCAATACGCAGAACCGGCTTCAACGGCTGGATTACCTTATCCGGAGGAACCTCCCTCGGACTTCCAACCACAGTACCATATTCAATGCCCCGTGCTGTTTCCACAATAACATGATCGTTACGGGAAATCTTTAGTTTTCCCGGATCAAAAAAATATATCTTTCCCGCTGTACGAAAACGTACACCTATTACCTTAACCATATCATCTATAACCTCACTGATTCTCTTTAATCGTCAGCAGCAAAAGCTCCATCGTCAGATCAAAGTTTACATTCGCACTAAGGCGCTGCTTTGCCTTCTCAAGCCCTTCAATGATGGATTCAATTCCTTCATAAGTACTTCTGTCTGCTACCTTTCTAATATACTGTATTTCCTCCCTGAAAATCAACCCATTTACATCATGAGTTGCTTTAAATAACAAAACATCCCGATACCAGATGGATAAAATATCCAGATAATCATTCACATCAAACTGATACTCCGTAATTTTTTTGATCGCAGCAGCCATTTCGTGAACTTCCATATCCCTGATATTCCGGAGCAGGGCAAGAGCCTCCTCCCTTACCTTATCAAACTCCTCGCTCTTGGCAAGGAGTCTTGCTTTGCCGACATTTCCACGGGCAAAGGCCACACAGACATCTGCCTTATAATCGGGAATTTCAATTTCCTTCATTAAAAAGCTCTTGATCTGTTCATCCTTTACCGGCTTCATATTTAATACCACACAGCGGCTCAGAATCGTAGGAAGAAGCGTTTCGAGGTTCGTCGTCAGAATAATAATCACGGCATATTCCGGAGGCTCCTCCAGCGTCTTTAACAGGGCATTCTGCGCCTGCACCGTCATCTTCTCGCCCTCATTCATGATATAAATCTTCTTCGGACTGCTGTACGGCTTAATCGCAACATCCCCATTAATCTGGTTACGGATATCATCCACACCAATCACATTAGGCTTCTCATGGGATACAAAAATAATATCCGGATGATTCCCGCTTAATGCCTGTTTGCAGGAATGACATACCTGACAGGGTTCTCCATCCTTCCTGTCCGTACATTCCAATGCCATTGCAAAAACCTTCGCAATAAATTCCTTACCGGAATTTCTCTCTCCATTAATAATATAAGCGTGAGATACCTTATTCCGCTCTATGGCACCCTGCAAATGCTCCTTTAATTGTTCCTGTCCGACGATATCGCGAAATTCAGCCATATCCGCATCCTCCTCTATGTCAGAATATCAAGCAGCAATCCCCTGATTTCTCCGATTTTAGACAAAATCACCAGATGATCCTGCTCATCCTTCATTAATTCCTGCGCCAGCTGATCTAAGTTTTCATCCACCAGACGAATGATTCCATAGACTCTGTGGCGTCCCCTTTTATCCAGAAAGTTCTCTCTGCTGAATTCATGGGACCGGTTCACGATCTCATTCATAAATTCCTTAATCAGGCCACGATACCTCTTCATATCCTTGATATCACGTTTCCTGGCAAGCTTATCGCCCTGCATGGTAATCGCTTCCATCATGGAGGTCAGTCTTGCCTGCAGCTCATGCTCTTCCACATGGCTGATCAGGGTAAACTTAAAACCACCATCGGAATCCTTCACCGGAGAAGCAGCTTCCGGCTGTGTTACCTGAGTCAATTGATTCACTTTCATATCCATGGCTGCACCTCCTGTCAGATTTATATGCATTTTCTGTAAATATTCAGAGCCATGCAAATTATGACAATATGGACGTCGAATGCATGCATTCGTAAGGACCTTTGGCATCATTTATATGGCGAAGTAACCACATGAGTAAAACTTAAGCTACGTATAGCAGCGGTTTTACGAATGGGGATCTGAATAGTTACGATTTTCTTACGATGGTGAAATCTCTTTATCTTCTTATCATCGCAAAACAGACAGCAGATGTCCTTCGATTTCCTGTACACATCTTTCCAGATCATCATTCTCGAAGACCTGTGTAATCCCTGCCATCTCCAGCTTTTCTGCTGAAAAATCTGCCGCATCTGCCAGAAATCTGCGGCACATTTCCTCATATTTCGGAGTTTCCTGCCGCCGCTCTCTCTGAATCGCACGTTCCAAACGTATTCCATCATCTACTTCTATATAGATCGGCAATACCTGGTCTTTAGAAAAGTACTCCGCTGTTTTTATAAAAGATTCCAACGTTCCAATTACCAGATAATTCTGATTCTGAAGATCAATGCTGCCATCATCTACCGTAAAATAACGCCATGGGCCATAAAAGGTCTGATAAACACGATCCTCAATAATCTTTCCTGCCTTAAGCAATTCCTGATAGTGGACTTCATCCGTGAAATGATATTCCCTGCCATTCTTTTCATGGGCACGGATTGGTCTTGTCGTGTAAAGCACGACCTTCTCAAAGGGAATCTCCTTCCATTGCAGAAGATGCTTATAAATTGTGTCCTTACCTGTGGAACTTTTCCCCATTAAATAAATCATTTTACCCATGATTCCAAACCTCTGCTGATTGTACTGTGACCCATAGCTATCAGGTAACTTTACCTCTGCTCTGCTTCCGACTGCTTCCGGCACAGCAGCTTAAGTCTTGCTCTATATTTATACTTCAATCACGCGGATCATATTGGTTCTTCCAGGTATACCAAGGGGTAAACCTGCCGTCAGGACAACGGTATCTCCCTGTTTAATATACCCTGCTTCAACCGCTGCCTTGATGGCATCATCAAACAAATCCTCCGCACTGTTTTCTCTCGGAATCCACAACGGCGTTACTCCCCAGTAAAGATTCATCTGACGACAGATTCTCGGGCTTACACTGCATGCAATAATCGGGCAGCTCGGCTTATACCGTGCAATCATTCCTGCCGTAAATCCGGAAATCGTTACGGTAATGATTGCTGCCGCCTTTAAATCCTTTGCTGTCGTACAGGTTGCATGGGAAATTGCAGTCGTGGTGTTATACTCTTCTGCCTCACGTCTCTTTAAACGCTCATCATAATTAATATCCTGCTCGGTACGCTCTGCAATCTTCGCCATCGTCGCAACTGCTTCTACCGGATACGCTCCTGCAGCCGTTTCTCCGGAAAGCATGATTGCCGTTGTTCCATCATAAATCGCATTGGCAATATCAGTCGCTTCTGCTCTGGTCGGACGGGGATTCTTAATCATGGATTCGAGCATCTGGGTTGCAGTAATAACCTGCTTGCCCTGTGACTCTGCCATTTTAATCATTCGCTTCTGAATGACCGGTACTTCCTCAAGTGGAATTTCGACGCCCATATCACCTCTTGCAACCATAATACCATCAGAAGCTTCCAGAATTCCTTCCAGATTATGAATACCCTGCATATTCTCAATCTTTGCAATGATCTTCATATGGGAGCCATGCTCTTCGATCATCTTACGTACAGAAAGAATATCCTCCTTACATCTTACAAAGGAAGCAGCCAAAAAGTCAAATCCCATGTCACAGCCAAACATAATATCACTGATATCCTGCTCGCTCAAATATGGCATGGAAAGCTCTGCTCCCGGCACATTAACACCCTTGTGATTGGAAATTGGTCCTCCGTTAATGACGTCACAGATAATATCGGTATCCGTAATTTCCTGAACCACCATTTCAATCAAACCATCATCAATTAAAATTGTAGTTCCGACAGAGATATCATGAATCAGATTTTTATAGGTAATGGAAACCTTTTCATTGGTTCCCATCATATCTTCCGTCGTCAAGGTAAAGGTCTGTCCGCTTTCCAGTACCGTCTTTCCACCTTCAATGTCCTTCAGACGAATTTCCGGTCCCTTGGTATCAAGTAAGGTTGCTATCTGTAATCCAAGCTCACCGCTTATCTTCATCACGCGGTCAAATCTCTTCTTGTGCTCTTCATGCGAACCGTGTGAAAAGTTAAATCGTGCAACATTCATGCCGGCAAGCATGATCTCACGAAGCTTTTCCTCGCTCTCACTGGATGGTCCTAAGGTACAGATAATTTTGGTTTTTCTCATAAAATCTCCTTTTCACTTTGATTTCCCTATTAAATTATTTAGAACTGTGTCTGCAGAGCTACTACTTAAAATTCAAAATAATTCTCTGCATATACAGCTGCATAACCTGATAAACAAAGTTTCACTTACATCTATTGATGTCTGCATAAAATACTCATTCTATTGTTATTTATCCTGTAACAGAACGCAAACCTTACCTTCGTTAATTCCCTGCACGGTATATCCATGCCCGATTCTCTCCTGTATCGCCCGGACAAATGGCTCTTCAATTCGCTCACCCGGGACAAGAAGTGGTATGCCAGGTGGATATAAATTCACAAATTCTGCGGCCGTCCTTCCTATCGCATCTCTCAAAAGGACTTCACAGCTTTCCTGCATATAGGCTTCATAAAGTGGGAGCTTTCTTGCCGGATTCCAGCATTCCGAAACAGACGTGAAGTCCGGTGCCTTTTCAGATGTAGACTCAGAATCAATATCCTTTAATGCCGCTACCAGACGCCGGATCCCCTCCTGCGTATCCATCATAGATAGCATGGCAAGGGCATACGTTTCACACGCCATCTCCAATTGCAGATGATATTTCTCTCTTAAAAGATCATAAAGCTGCTTACCGGTGAAGTTTGTATTCTTCACAGAAATAATAATCTTCGATGGCTCTGTATATGGGCAGATCCGCACATGCTTACAGGAAGCCAGTTCCTTTTCAAGCTGTCTGCGCATATCCAAAATCTTATTCAGTCTTGCTTCTCCTTCTTTTTCCAGAAGATAAAGCCCCTCCTCAATCCCCGTCATCAGCAGATAAGACGGACTGCTTGTCTGATAAATTGCCAGATACTTCCGGAGATGACCGCGGTTCACCAACGTACCATTCACATGAAGGACTGCCGTCTGGGTCGGCGATGGCAATGTCTTATGCGTACTCTGAATTACAACATCTGCCCCGCACTGTACTGAATTTTCCGGATAAGCTTCATGAAAACCAAGATGTGCACCATGCGCTTCATCAACAATCAACGGAACTCCATAAGAATGCGCAATTTCCCTGATTTCCCGAATATTTGAGCAGATTCCGTCATAGGTCGGTGAAGTAACCACAATCCCTGCAATCACTTCTGCAGCCTTCTTTGGATCCGCATTTCTCTCCCGGAGAGTCAGAATAATTGCTTTTCGTACCGTTTCCGGTAGAATTTCTCCTGCAAGGTCATATTCCGTAAGAAGCTCCGGATAAAGATACCGCACATTCAGCCGGTTTAAAAATGCTGCATGGTATACTGCCTTATGACAGTTACGCGCCATAAGAAGTACCTTTCCTTTTCCTGCAATAGAAGCAACGGCACTCAGAAGTCCTCCTGTACTTCCGTTAATCAGGAAATGCGTCTCCTCTGATCCATACAGCTTCGCTGCACGCTCCTGTGCCTGCCGGATCACTCCGGATGCCGCATGTAGATTATCAAAGCCATCAATCTCTGTAATATCCAAACGGTAAAATGGAGCAAGTGGTCCAGTTTCCGGATTTCTTTTGTGCCCCGGCATATGAAACGGATAGAAATCAGTCCGTGCATAGGCATTTAATTTCTCGTATAAGCCATCTAGCATGCCTTCTTCTCTCCGCTTCCCTGATCCTTTTTCTTCAAATGTGGCTTCCTGTCTGCTGTCCCCTTCCGGACATGCAGTGTTTCCAGGAGTGAACAGTATTTATCTGCCATGCTGACTACCCAGGCCTCTCGGCAGAGGGGCGGAACAACGGTCAGCGGCCACATATGCTTTTTAATGATATCCTGCTCTCTTGGAGTTAACTTATATTCCTTCTTCGCATTCTTAAGCGCAATTCCCGGATGATAAAATCCATGCAGAGACTGATAATTCTCCCGGTTTTTATCATGCCAGTCATAAAGGAAATAATCATGCAGCAATGCCCCCCGTACCAGATCCTTTTCCTGACAGTGAATCCTCAGCTTCCGGTTGATTGCCAGACTGTGCTGTGCTACGTCCAGGCAGTGTCTGCGGACAGGAATCGTTCCATGCTGTACATAATTTCTCGTACTCTTAAAATTATCCGACCGCATAATATCGTCACCATACTGTTTCATCAGATGGTAAAGTTCTCTTCTTCTGTCAAAATTCTTCTTAAGTTTTTCAAGTTTTTTCTGTGAACGTTTCACGCAAACCCCTTCTATCTATTGTACATTGTGATATGCAAACCAATACTCCAATATAGTATACCACAGGTCATAGCATTAGAAAATGAGATAGCGCGGATTTTTTGCAATTTAGGTAACAGTTCAGCCATGCAGAAATGATTGTATAAGATGACCGTGGGAGCTTGCTC
>OMAO01000587.1_pt1 | contig 18452 bp, 18 predicted proteins | sample 1644641 | NCBI WGS metagenome assembly OMAO01 (sample SAMEA103958120, study PRJEB25191) | human gut metagenome | biome: human-associated habitat [ENVO:00009003]; feature: intestine environment [ENVO:2100002]; material: feces | place: Germany | collected 2013/2015
CAAGCCGTAAAATAGTTATTTGAATTGAATTAAATTTAATAATATGGTAAGATTTTGACAGAGAAACCGGATAATATAATAGTTAGCTTGTTTATACATGGAAAGGAATTTTTATGAGAAAAATCAAACTAATACTGTTATTTTGCGCTGTTTTTCTGTCAATTTTGTTATTAACAGGTGATAAAGACAGGATACAGGCAGATGATGATGACAGTAATTTTACTAATTTAGTGGTATTTGCCAGATTTGCAGGTGAAACCGAATTTATAAATGATGTATATGAAGGCAGTTCTGTCAGAAAAATAACAGATAATTCATATAATGCAGGTTCATATAGTGTAGGCGATTATTACAGATGTGTATCAGATAACAAATTAAGAATGAGAAGTGTATATTTATATGATAATGGCGGCTCAATTGTACTTTCACATCCTCGTGGGTATTATGCAGAGTACAGCGATATTAATACTATTGGTTATAAAGATGCTTCGGAGCGTGCAAACAGAATGTATGAGCTTAGGCAGGAGTGGTCAGAAGCTGTTAATAATGCCATATCATCGGGTAATAAAATTTCTGATTATAATGATACTGTATACTATGATTATGGTGTGCTTGATAAAGATAACAATGGAACAATTGATTCAATTACAATTATTTATAAGAATAATGAGTCAGGTAATATATCAGTAAGCTGGTCTTCACCATTGTGGAATTATACAGATTATGTTAATAATATTTCTGTTAATACCGGCAAAAAAACTATTAATAGTTACAAATATGTCCAGATAACCAATTCGTATTGTAAGCCTGATGGTGATACTAACGGATATTTATTTAAGGATGGGGATGACCAGGTATTTGTATCAATTGCAACAGCAGTACATGAAATGGGACATATTATGGGGCTGAAGGATTTATATAACTCAAAGAATGCGTCACCGGTGTATTTCATGTCAGTTATGGCAAAGCATATATCTCCAGTTCCACAGTTTATGTCTCTTAAGGAGAAAGAAGTATTAGGCTGGGCTGATGAGAATGATATTAAGACGATTTTGTCCGAAGGAGAATATAGTCTTAAAGCATTAGGAACTTCAGGTACGGATAATATTACAGGATATAAGATGGATATTCCGGAAAAGGGTAAGACATTGTATCTTGAGTACAGAAACTTTGAGGATAATGGTAACAAATATGATTCTCAATATAAGCAGATGTTCAAGATTAATGGAAACAGAGTGGATAAAATTCCATTAAAATCTGGGCTGGTATGTTATCTTATAGACAGTGACACTAAGTTTCCAAGTAATATGTATTTTTCATCACCTAAATGGAATTATGAAGTTCTTGGTGGACAGTATAACACAAAGGCAGATGCAGCATTAGGAATAGGTGAAGATATATGGATTTACGGAGATATTTATATCAGTGTCAATTCAATCGAGAATAATATACTCACATTTGAAATAAAGGGTGGCATTCCAGAGCATATTCATAGTGGTGGAGTGGCAACATGCATCAGCCGTGCAGTGTGTGAAGTATGTCATGAGGAATATGGTGAATTAAATAAGGATAATCATAAGTTACAGCATGTAGAAGCTAAAGCAGCTACAGTGACTCAGGAAGGTAATATTGAATATTATTACTGCTCTTTATGTTTAAAATACTTTGCAGATTCAAATGTATCAAAGCAGATAGACAAAGATAGTGTTGTTACATCGAAACTGGCACCAGAAATAATTGCTGGTGATAAATGTATAATTGATAAGAATTCCGATAAGGCAATTACATTTAAGTCTAATGCAGCATTTTCAGATTTTGTAAAAGTAGAACTTGATGGCAGAGAGCTTGTAAAAGACAAGGATTATACGGTAAAAGCAGGAAGTATTATTGTAACACTTAATCCAGATTTAATAAAAAAATTATCGACGGGTGAGCATGTTATAGGTATTGCTTCATCGAGTGGAACAGCGAGTGCACATTTTACTGTTAAAGAACCGGAGACAGAGAGCATTAAAGAGACAGAAACAGAGACAGAGAGCATTAAAGAATCCGAAACAGTGATGGAAAGTACTAAAGGAACAGAACTGGAGACAGAGAGTATTAAAGAATCTGAAACAGAGACCATCAGTCAGATAGAATCAGAAACAACAAGCCAGTATACATTTGATGAAAATGAAACAAATGCATCATCAATTAACACTGGGGACAGAAATCATGGGAAATTATGGCTTGTAATAGCAATTATTGCGTTAGCTGGATGTATTGCAGCAGCAGTTATGTATGTTGTTTCAAAGCGAAAGTAATAAAAACTGAATAGCAACTGATAATACAAAACAGGAGTAGGTCAATAGCTTAACTCCTGTTTTGTGTTATAAAATATAGTTATTATTCAGTAAATGTTCCAACCAATTTAACAAGCATAGCAACGGTCATATCCATGCCTTCAACAGTAATATGTTCATAAGGACCGTGGTATGCGTGTCCGCCAGTTCCAAGGTTAGGGCATGGAAGTCCTTTGAAGCTTAACTGACAGCCGTCTGTTCCCCCTCGGATAGGAAGAATAAGCGGTGTTATATCAGCCAGTTCACAGGCTTTCTTTGCATTATCAATAAGATTCATGCATCCTGCAATGATTTCGGACATATTTTTATACTGGTCTTTAATGGTGAGCGTAACAGTTCCCTCGCCCCATTTCTCATTCATGTTCTTTTCGATTAATCGCAGAGTCTTTTTCTTTGCTTCAAATAAATTCTTATCATGGTCTCTTACTATATAATTAAGTGAAGCCTCACTGACATCGCCAGACATGCTGACAAGATGGTAGAAGCCCTCGTAATCTTCTGTGCCGCGAGGGGTTTCCATTGCAGGAAGCGCGTTGTTAATCTCTATTGCAACAAGACTGGCATTAATCATGGTGTCTTTGGCAGAACCTGGGTGTACATTGAAGCCTTTAATATGAAAATCAGCTTTGCATGCATTGAAGTTTTCGTACTGAATCTCGCCTTCTGTGTCGCCGTCAATTGTGTAGGCGTATTTGGCACCGAACTGTTCTATGTTAAAATGTTCAGCTCCCATGCCGATTTCTTCATCAGGTGTGAATGCTACACATATTGTTCCATGCGGTATATTGTTTTTCTGCAAATGTTCTATCATAGTCAGGATTTCAGCAATACCTGCTTTGTCATCGGCACCAAGTATAGTGCTTCCGTCTGATGTGATAAGTGTGCGTTCCTTAAGAGTGCCAAGATGAGGAAACTCATGCACAGACAGGGTTATTCCCGCAGGAAGTTTGAGTGATACACCATTAAAGTTTTCTGTTATTATTGGTGTAATATCGTGATTGCAATAATCGGACACGGTATCCATATGTGCAATAAATCCGATAGCAGGCACATTTTCATAACCTTTGGTTGCCGGAAGTTTACCATACAGGTAACACATATCGTCAAGTACAATGTCCGATAAGTTCAATCCTTCCATCTCATTTTTAAGAAATCTGGCTAACTCAAACTGGCATGCAGATGAGGGCGTGTTCTCGCTGGTTTCATCACTTGGTGTACGGAAAGTGACATATTTTAATAATCTTTCATATGCTTTCATGGTAATTCTCCAATCTGTGGATTGATATTCATATATTAACATATTCTGGTGGAAATATACGGATTATGCTAAAAAAATAAAAGATTATCAATATATAAAATAAACTCCATTGAATGGGACGGAGATGCATATCTTCCTGCCAATAATCTGGCTTATAAATATGTTGCTACTTATACTGCAGATGTGACAGAACCTGATGCAGCTACGATTTATGATATAACAGCTACAGCAATTTATACATTGGAAGGTGAAGTGCTTGCCGATGAAGATGTAGTAACAATAAAGAAAGTCGGAGTGTTTCCTATATCATATGTATTTATCATTCTTTGATGAGATGTTTACCAATCCAAAAGACAGTGCAAAAAGTATAATAATGAAGGCCACGAAATATAGACTGCCCATTGTATTTTCCATGGACGCTATAAAATCGTATGAACCGTGTAAAAGAACTGGTACCACAATGCTGAATATTCTGAATATCTTGGAGCTAAACATTTTTCCCCGATTATACTGTTTTCTTGCGAGACCATAGAATACACCCATAAACACACCAAAACAGGCATGTCCTGGAATTGCTGTTATTGCTCTTACAATAGCAGTTGAAAAACCATATGATAAAACATAGTTGATATTTTCCCAAAGGGCAAATCCGAGAGAAACAAATACTGCATATACAACACCGTCATACTGACAGTTAAATTCTGGATTATTCCATGTCCGTTTTTTTAAGAAGAAATACTTTGAGCTTTCTTCGGCTATGGCAACAATAACAAAATAAAGAATTATCTGATACAGCAATGTATTTCCGGGAACAAAGCATGATAAAATCCATTCTCCTATTTTTTCCTCAATTAAGGCAATAATGGTGGATAGAATTCCCGCAATAACTAGCTGTCTTAAAAGGTAGCCGCTTTCCTTTTCCATTCTGTCTGCTCTGTATACTTTAATCATAAGGAATACCGCAGGAATAACTGCCGCTAATATTAATATCCAATTATACATCATTATAGGTTCCAATATAAAATAAAACATATATCTGCTTGCTCCTTATTGTGCTTTTCATTTCTGTTTTATAATTATATATCTCATATATTCTGATAACAAGCTTCTTTATAATATATTAATAAATGGAAATGCGAAATCATGGCAGCCGGTTAGATGCTATGAAAAATAACAAATCTTGCTGTCAGGTCATCAAAGAGCTATAATATATTCAGTTTATATGCGTGAAAAATTTAAACGAGTATTTTACTAAGGGTAAAACTATGATTAAAAGGTAAAGAAAGAATAAAGTGGGTTCAAGGAGGAGCTGCATGAAAGGTGATTATGAAGTAATAAACAGGTTATTAAATGAAACGATGAATATGGATTTTCCGTTTCTTGCAGGTGAAGATAAGAAGAAAAGGATTATTGAAGATAAGAAGACATATATAGAAGATACAATAAAAGAAGCGTTTGCAGATATGTATCCTGAAAAGTTGGAATTAAATAAGTTGTGGAATGAGGCCTTAGATTATGCAGGCAGCAAATTTGACAGTCTTCCTGTATCGAAAAGGCTGAATGGATTTTATTTGCAGGAGCTTATGCATAGGTATGTTGAATTATTAGGAAATGTAGTGACAGAGAATAAGGAGAATTAATGCTATGGGGGAACATGAAGAAAAAATTGAAATAATGAGAAAGTATCTGACAGATATGTCAACGGGATTTTATTGTCATATTGGCGGTGAAGTTCCAAGCAAAAAAATTAATAATGCGTTAAAAACATTTGCACAGGGTATGGATAGTGACACTATAATAGGATTCTATGATACAACTTCATTTGGGAGTGGTAAGAATGGATATATTTTTACTGATGATAAAATGTATTATGTTGAAATGTTTGAAAAGCCTAAAAAGCTGTGGTATGACGATATTAAGCAAATACGAATGTTAAAGAGTAGTAAAAAGGATAGTGACCGAGAATTAGCGATAGATTTTTTAGATGGAAGTTCACTTTATATAGAAGGCGGTCTGATAAAGAAGACACCATTAAAAAATTTCCTTAATGAAATGAAAAACTTTGAGGCTAACAAAAAGGCGGAGAAGAAGAAAATTGAAAATGAAAAGAAGAATAATTTCGGAGCTGAATCAGCAGGTCGAGGGATAGGTGCATTTAGGACTGTTAATAATCAGTTTGAAGAAGAGAAATTTCATTCAAGACAGGGACATGGTTTTGCTGCAGAAAGGGCTAATAACCTATTTGATAAGCTGACAGGACATGATGCAAAGATTGTTGGAGATGATAACGCTAAAAATGGTGCTGACAGAGTTGTTGATGGCGTAAATATACAGTCGAAGTATTGCGCTACAGGAAAAAGATGTATAAATGAATGCTTTGAAAATGATGGAAAAGGTACATTCAGATATATGACGGATGGAAAACCAATGAAGATAGAAGTTCCATCTGATAAGTATGATGAAGCTGTAATGGCAATGGAGGAGAAGATAAAAAATGGACAGGTAAAGGGGGTGTCTGATCCTAATGAGGCAAAGAATATTGTTAAGAAAGGACACTTTACATATGCACAGGCAAAAAATATTGCTAAAGCAGGAACTGTTGAATCTCTTACATACGATGCAGTAAACGGAACAATAATAGCATCCTCTGCATTTGGTGTTACTGCGATGATTACATTTGCGACATCAATGTGGAATGGAGAAGATTTTGAAGATGCTATAAAAATTGCAACATATTCAGGTCTTAAAGTAGGTGGAACAGCATTTATTACATCAGTACTTGCAGCGCAATTATCTAAAGCTGGGCTTAATAGTGCACTTGTAGGAAGTTCAGAAGCTATTGTTGCTATGATGGGGCCGAAAGCATCTGCAGTTTTAATTAATGCATTCCGTATAGGTTCAAAGCCTATTTATGGCGCAGCGGCAATGAAAGCTGCCGCAAAGCTCTTAAGGAGCAATACAATTACGGCAGGCATCACATTTGTTGTACTGTCTTCCTTTGATGTTGCCAACATATTCAGAGGGAGAATATCAGGAAAACAGTTGTTTAAAAATATGGCAAATACAGCTGCAACGGTAGGGGCTGGAACAGGAGGCTGGGTTGCTGGCGCAGCAATCGGTTCCGCAATTCCAGGAATAGGTACAATTGTAGGTGGCTTAGTTGGTTCTATGGTTGCTGGTTCTGCTGCAGGTAAAGTAACAAATGCTGTGGTAGGAAGTTTCATTGAAGATGATGCGGATAAAATGGTGGAAATAATTCAGGATGTGTTTACTGAAATGGCATCCGAATATCTTCTTAGCAATAAGGAGGCAGAAAAGTCCGTAGACAGATTAAAGGATAAATTAGATGGAAAAACGCTTAAAGATATGTTTGCAAGTAATGATAGGAAGAACTTTGCAAGAAATCTTTTGACTCCGATAATTGAAAATCAGATCTCTAAGCGGGAAGTGGTACATAAATTAACTGAAGAGCAAATGCTTTATGGAATAAGGGAGGTTCTTGAAGATATCAGTGATATGGAAGAAAGCTATGCTTAAACTAAAAAGATATGCATCGTGTAGCATAAATAACATTAGATAAAATACAGGTATTGACTTAAGTTCTTACCCATTATAATGTGATATTAGAAATTTTTGACAAATGGAGTGTTCCAGATGTTTTGACCACATGTTGGTGATTTTATGTCTGGATATATACATAATTTAGGACCAGCATTTTGCTGGTCTTTTTTATTAAATTGCTGGAGGTTGTGTATGAAAATAGTAAAAACATTAATGCAGGTGAAATATCAGAACTGCCTGATGAAGAATATGTGTTACCATATGGAATTTCTAATGAGGACTAGTAATTAATATGCAAGAAGTTTCCCGCATTCAAAAAATTCTGTCAAGTCCAAGCATACTATAACTCCAAACTATCCGCATTAAGCAAAAAATACTTCATTCCCATGATTACAAAGCCTTCTTCATTTCTCCAAGGTTTTTTTGTTCCGTTTACTATCACAATCTTTTTAAATGAATCTGGAATATTTCTAAATGAATTAAGTTCCTGCTTCTGCTTTTCCTCTGAAGTCATATCGTAAGCTACCTGAATATAATATCTCTGACTACCCTGATTGACCACAAAATCAACTTCAAACTGCTTTCGAGTTGTTTTTCCTTCATCATTTTTCGTATATACGTCTACAATACCAACATCTACATTATAGCCTCTGATAAGTAGCTCATTGTAAACAATATTTTCCATGATATGAGTAGGTTCCTGCTGTCTAAAATTCAATCTGGCATTTCTAAGTCCCACATCTGTAAAATAGTATTTCAGATTTGCCCCCACATATTTTCTGCCTTTAATATCATATCTGTCAGCTTTAGAAATCAAAAATGCCTCCACAAGATAATCTATATGGTTGGATATGGTCTTATTGCTGTAATTTATACCACGCTCACTTTTATAAGTATTTGATATTTTTGTTGGATTAGTTGGAGCCCCTATCGAAGAAGCGAGAATATCTACTAATGTATCAATCTCATCAACATTTCGAAGCTTGTTTCTTTCTACAACATCCTTAATATAAACATTTGTGAAAATGTTTTTTAGATACTCAGCCTTTTGGCGTTCCATAGAGAACTGTACCACCTGTGGTAAACCACCATATATCATATATTCTTCCCAAGCATCATCATAATCTCCGCCGAAAGCTGCATAGAACTCTGCAAAAGACAACGGATATATTCTTATCTCATCTCCTCTGCCTCTAAATTCAGTTACAATATCACTGGATAGAAACTTAGAATTACTGCCAGTCACATATATATCAATATTGCCGATATGAAGCAGGCTGTTCAGAACTTCCTCAAATCGTGGCATAAACTGTACTTCGTCTAAAAGTAGATAATACTTCTGGTCATCTTTCATTGCATCTTTAATATACTGGTAACACTTCTTTGGATCTCTCAACTCATCATTTTCAATGCCATCTAAAGCAATCTCAATGATATGGTCATTATCTATGCCACTTTCCGATAAATATTTCTTAAACAATACAAATAGCAAGAATGATTTTCCCATATGAATTTGCGGCGTATGGGACAGGAGCTATTATTCAATCAGACATACGACCTATGGCATTAGTCTTGCATCTTGATATTTGCAAAGAACATATGTAATATAGGTGGGGGGAAAAGTTTCCCCTGCTTATATATTGAGTTTTTATATAAAAGAGGAGGCTTTTGCTTAAAAGAATGTTATGCCTGGTGGATGAATGATAATTGCAAAAGATGTATATAATGCGTTGGGCGTATCATAACAATAGGAGATGATTTTTATGCATATTAGCATACTTCTTATGGAACAGATAGTAGAGCTATTCATTATGATTCTTATGGGCTTTATTATTGTAAAAGCAGGTATCGTAAAAGATGAGGACAGTAAAGTTTTATCCAAAATTGTTTTATACCTGATTATACCATGTGTCATTATAAAGGCTTTTCAGGTGGATTATACATCAAAGACAGTAAATGGGTTGTTGCTTGCTTTGGCGGCATCAGTGACATTACAGATTGTATTGCTTGGAGTTATATCAGTTATTGGGAGATTGTTTCACCTGAATGAGGTGGAGATAGCATCTGTTTATTATTCAAATTCAGGTAATCTTATTGTTCCAATTGTGACATTTATTCTAGGTCAGGAGTGGGTGCTTTACGGATGTGTTTTCATGAGTGTGCAGCTTATCTTTTTGTGGACTCACTGTAAAAAAATAATCAGCCGTGAAAGTTCATATGACTGGAAGAAGATTGTGTTAAATATAAATATGATCTCGATTGTGGTTGGTGTAATACTTTTCTTTACAAGAATTAGACTGCCTTTAATAATTAATGATACGATAGGCTCTGTTGGCAATATGATAGGACCTGCCAGCATGATAGTTACAGGAATGCTTTTTGCAGGGATGGATTTAAAGAAAATTTTTGCTAACAGAAGGCTGTATTTTGTTTCTTTGTTGAGAATGGTTGTTGTACCGCTTATAGCACTTCTTTTGATAAAATTAAGCCATCTTGCTGGTATTTCTCAGGATGCACCTAAAATTATGCTTATTGTTTTCTTGGCAGTTATTACACCTTCAGCATCAACAGTTACGCAGATGTGTCAGGTATATGGCAATGATTCAAAATATGCCAGTGCCATAAATGTGATTACAACGCTTAGTGCTATAGTAACCATGCCGGTAATGGTATTTTTGTTTGAAAATGTAATATTATAAATAATTGATTTTTTTAAGGGGCTGTCAAAGTGACAGCCCCTTAGTGATTAATATTATTCTGCCTCTGCAGCCGTTACAGCTTCTGTTGCATCAGCATTTTTTCTAACAAATATTGCCCTGAATATAAGCCTTACAAATGGTCCGCAATAGAACATCTGATAGCAGATTGCCATAGGGAAATTCATTGCCCATGTCTTAACCCACATGCCAAAGGATGGTTCTTTGAAAAGAAATGTTGCAACGAGACTCATAATCGGACACATAATGCAGCATATACATATTGATATTGCATATGTGATGAACTGAGGTCTGTCTGTAGGACGCATAACTGTGAAAGCAAGCATTTTAGCAATCTTTCCTACAACGAAGAATTCGAGTACGAATGCAATTGGAACCATGATTGGCAATTCATGTGTTGCAGCTAAGAAAGTAGTACCATTTACAGTACCTGTGTTGAGGGCAACATTATATACGACCATTCCATAGACCATAATTGTTGCCATAATAATTGTGAAAACAACATCCTGAAACTTGTTTTTTGGCATAAAAAAATCCTCCTTAAATAATAACATAAGCAAAACATGTGTTGTTCGTTATCATCCGGGGGATGTGTCGTTTCCAATATAACCATATTTAATTGTGCCGTGGTATAGTATCATAAAATTAATAAAAATGTCAAGTACTTGATTTTTTAAAAATCGGGTGTATACTATAAACAATTTAATACATATGGAACTTCAGGGCAGGGTGTGATTCCCTACCGGTGGTAAAGCCCACGAGCCGAGGCGCGAGCCAGAGCATGATTCGGTGTAATTCCGAAGCCGACAGTAAAGTCTGGATGGAAGAAGTGATATTAAAGTTAGTTATTCATAATGTAATCATAGTAGAATGAATGGCTGGCTTGAATGTGGATACTGGCTCTGAGATGAATTATTTATCTCGGAGCTTTTTGATTGTCAGAGTAAGAATTTGATTATAGAAATTCGATATTTTGGCGTAAGGCTTCTGGAGTGGTGAAATGAAACTGCTTTGGAAGCTTTTTTATGTCTGAACTGGATTTTGGTTGTGCTAGGATGTCTGTATTGTTGAGGCAGAGTCTGGTCTGAAATGCTGGAACTGGCAATTGTGGCGGTAGCATATTACATCGATTCAATTCATAGCAATCGCAATCTGGCGGCATATTATAGCAATTCAGAACAGAATGGCAGCAGGTAAATTTGGCAAAAACCTATAAATGTAAGTTTTTTGCGGCTTTAGTAGGTTTATTTTAGCTAAAAATTGAAGAAAACTTAAGCAATTACCTACTAAACAAGTCATAAACAATGAATTTATAGGTCTTTTAGTTGTAAAAATTCGTTTAACATTATAGACAAGATAAAAAAAGACCTACTAAACTATTGAAAATGCGACTACTTATAGGTATCACGACTTTGAGCCGGCAAAATCAAGGAAAGAACAGAAAGAAGGTGCAGATATGCAGCAGGAAATAAATAACAATTTTTCAAAAGAAGATGAATTCTACATGAAGCGGGCGATTGAACTGGCAAAGAGAGGAACAGGCTGGGTTAATCCTAATCCGCTGGTTGGAGCTGTAATTGTAAAGGATGACAGAATTATAGGTGAAGGCTGGCACAGGAAATATGGTGAGCTTCATGCGGAAAGAGATGCACTTTCAAGATGCATGGAGGATACCAGTGGAGCAACCATATATGTGACACTTGAGCCGTGCTGCCATCATGGGAAACAGCCACCTTGCACTGAAGCACTTGTGCAGGCAGGAATAAGCAGGGTTGTGATAGGTTCGATGGATCCTAATCCCCTGGTAAGTGGAAAAGGTGTTAAATATCTGGAAGAACACGGGATTAAAGTTGAAGGTTGTGTATGCAATGAAGAATGTCTGGCGATGAATTATGTATTCTTTTATTACATAAGGAATAAAGAGCCATATGTTGTGATGAAAACAGCACAGACACTTGATGGGAAAATTGCCACATATAAGGGACTTTCCAAGTGGATTACAGGTGAGCAGGCAAGAGAAAATGTGCATGCAGACCGTCACAGATACGCGGCAATTATGGTTGGTGTCGGCACTGTGATTGCTGATAATCCAATGCTTGACTGTAGAAGTACAGCCGTAAGCAATCCACACAATCCTGTGCGAATCATATGCGACAGCAGATTGAGAACTCCGATGGACAGCAGAATTGTAAAAAGTGCAGGGCAGATACCAACAATAATTGCTACATGTAGTATCGACAGCGACAGGAAATCTTTATATGAAAATGCAGGCTGTGAAGTGATAATTACAAAAGAATCAGAGCAGCACGTTGACATTAAAGAGCTTATGCACATACTTGGAGAAAAAGGTATCGACAGTATAATTCTTGAGGGAGGCGGGACACTTAACTTCTCGGCATTGCAGGCTGGAATTGTGAACCGGGTTCAGACTTACATTTCACCTAAGATATTTGGCGGGGCAGACAGTAAGACGGCAGTTGAAGGTCAGGGTATTGCAAATGTAGATGAAGCATATCAATTGAGAAACAAAACCGTTCGTCTTCTTGGTGACGATATTCTGATTGAAGGAGAGTTGTAATGTTTACGGGAATTATTGAAGAAATCGGACATGTAAATAATGTAAAAAAAGGAACGGCGTCAGCAACTCTTACAATACAGGCAGAAAAAGTCCTTGAGGGAACACATATAGGAGACAGCATTGCTGTCAATGGTGTGTGCCTTACAGTGACAGGGATATATGATAATACATTTACTGCGGATGTAATGCATGAGACGCTGAACCGCTCATCACTTGGCAAGCTGGTGAGTGGCAGTGCTGTTAATCTTGAAAGGGCAATGGCAGCAGATGGAAGGTTCGGAGGGCATATAGTTTCAGGACATATTGATGGAACAGGAAAAGTTGCAGCGATAACCAAGGATGATAACGCGATATGGTATCAGATTAAGACAGACAGCGGAATATTAAAATATATTGTTGAAAAAGGTTCAGTTGCCATAGATGGAATAAGTCTTACGGTTGCCAAGACGGACAGCCAGAGCTTTTCAGTATCAATAATACCGCATACGGCAGGTGCGACAACGCTGTCACTTAGGAAAGCTGGTGATGTAGTTAATCTTGAAAATGATATTGTCGGTAAGTACATAGAGAAATTCATCACATTTGAAAAGGAAAAGCCGAAAAGCGGGATAACGAAAGAGTTCCTGCTAAAGAATGGATTTTAAAATATCAAAGGGAAAGGAAGGTAAAAGAAAATGTTTGAGTATAACACAGTAGAAGAGGCAGTTAAGGATTTACAGGATGGAAAGCTGATACTTGTCTCAGATGATGAAAGCAGAGAGAATGAGGGCGACCTTATATGTGCCGCTGAATTTGCAACTACTGAAAATGTGAATTTCATGGCGACATATGGAAAAGGACTTATATGCATGCCTATGAGTGGAGATTTGTGCAGGAAGCTGGGACTTACACAGATGGTTGCTGACAATACTGACAACCATGAAACTGCATTTACAGTGTCAATAGACCATGTTAAGACGACAACAGGAATATCGGCAGAGGAGAGAGGCTTTACTGCAAGAGCATGTGTGTCAGATGAAGCAAAGCCTGAGGATTTCAGAAGACCGGGGCATATGTTTCCACTACGTTCAAAACCTAATGGAGTTCTTGAAAGAAACGGACATACAGAGGCAACAGTAGACCTTATGAGAATAGCAGGACTTAAAGAATGTGGTCTGTGCTGTGAAATAATGAAAGCGGACGGAACAATGATGAGAAAAGAAGACCTCATAGAAATGTCCGAAAAATTCAATCTCAAATTCATAACAATTAAAGCAATTCAGGAATACAGAAAGAGACATGACAACCTGGTTGAGTGTGTGGCAGTTACAAGAATGCCGACAAAGTATGGGGAATTCATGGCACACTGTTATGTTAATAAGTTAAATGGCGAGCATCATGTTGCATTGGTAAAGGGAGACATTGGTGATGGCAGCAATCTTTTGTGCAGGGTACATTCAGAGTGCCTGACTGGAGACGCATTTGGATCAATGAAATGTGACTGCGGTCAGCAGCTAGCGTCAGCGATGACACAGATTAACAATGAAGGCAGGGGAGTACTTCTTTATATGAGACAGGAGGGCAGAGGAATCGGGCTTGTTAATAAGCTTAAGGCATATGCACTTCAGGATCAGGGAATGGATACACTTGAGGCTAATCTGGCACTTGGTCTGCCGGGAGACGCACGCGAGTACTACATAGGAGCACAGATATTGAAAGACTTAGGCGCTAAGAGCTTAAGGCTTCTTACTAACAATCCCGATAAGGTATACCAGATTGCAGATTTTGGAATCGAAATCAGTGAGAGAGTGCCTATTGAGATAGATGCGACCAGCTTTGACAGGTTCTATCTTAAGACAAAGCAAACAAAGATGGGACACATTTTAAATGTAGTGTAAAAAATGGATTTTTTATAAGGAGGAATTGATGATGAGAGTTTTAGAAGGTAAGTTAGTTGACAGTGGAATTAAGGTAGGTATTGTAGCGGCAAGGTTTAATGAATTTATTGTGTCTAAGCTTGTTGCGGGAGCTAAAGACGGGCTTGTAAGACATGATGTTTCAGAAGAAAATATTGATCTTGCATGGGTGCCGGGCGCATTTGAGATACCATTGATAGCTTCAAAGATGGCAAAAAGCGGCAAGTATGACGCAGTTATATGTCTTGGTGCAGTTATAAGAGGTGCTACAAGCCATTACGATTATGTGTGCAGCGAGGTTTCCAAAGGCATTGCAAATGTTTCTTTAGCAAGTGATATTCCTGTTATGTTTGGAGTGCTTACTACAGATACAATCGAGCAGGCAATTGAGCGTGCCGGAACAAAGGCAGGCAATAAGGGATTTGAGTGCGCTGAAGGTGCTATTGAGATGGTTAATCTTATTAAAGAGATTGAAGGATAATATATAAAATTTTTAGTAATTGTAAAAGGTCAGATTCGTCAGTAACCATTGGGCTTGGCGGGTCTGACCTTTTGTATTATAAAATATGATATAAAATGGATATGCGAAGGTGATGATATAAGGTATAATAGATTTGTGTCCTTTAATAATTGTTAAATGAGGATATATTACATATAAATTTATAGAATCGATGGGAGAGATAAGATGAAGTGGGGAATTTTGGCTACAGGTAATATTGCAAAAAAATTTGCATCAACCATAAATCAGATGAGTAAAGAAAATGAACAGTTAGTAGCAGTTGGTTCACGTAACATTGAAAGTGCAAAAGCCTTTGCTAAGGAGCATGATATCCCAAGATATTATGATTCGTATGAAGCACTGGTTAAAGATCAGGATGTTGAGGCTGTTTATGTAGCAACACCAAATACTTTGCATTATGAGAATTGCAGGTTATGTCTTGAACATGGAAAGCATGTATTGTGCGAAAAGCCGTTTACGATAAATGATAAACAGGCACAGGAACTGTACAGGCTGGCAAGGGATAGACATCTTTTTATCATGGAGGGACTCTGGATATGGTTTCTTCCATTGTATGATCGTTTACACAGTATCTTACAGCAAGGAGTTATTGGAGAAATAAAACATATTTCATGTCAGTATGGGTTTGTTGCAACAGGTGCCAGAAAAGAGCGTAAATTTAACCCTGCACTTGGTGGAGGTGCTTTGTTGGACATAGGAATTTACAATCTGGGATTTCTGCGTATTGTTACAGGGAATGAGCCGCAGAATGTAGAAACTCAAAAAGTACATATTAATGAGTATGGAACAGATGATTACAGCTGTCTCAAACTGACATATAATGATGGATGTACGGCAGAATCAGTCCAGACAATTGGGCAGGAATTAAAACGTAATGCCAGAATTGAGGGAACAAAGGGAAGTATATTTTTACCGGATTTCCAACACGCCGAGACCATGATACTTGAGGTGGAAGGAAAAGAACCGGAAACAATCGAGAGTCCGGTTGATATAAATGGCTTTGAATATGAAATCAGGGAAGTAAGCAGATGCGTAAAACTTGGATATTGCAGCAGTGATGTATATACAGCTAAAGACAGTATTGCACTTACAAGGCTGATGTATGATATCCGTATGAGCTGGAGTTAAAAAATAGGAGACAGATATATGTATATATAAGAGCAGGCTTTTCAGCCCCTTCTTTTTGCAACTGACCGACAGGCAATGCTGAGTGTGCTTGGAAGTTCCAGACATCCGTCAGGTCTGTAATCATTATCATCCAAGCTATATCCCTCACCATTGCCACATCTGCCTTGTTTGCCATCTGATGAGGTATTGGCGGATCTGGAGCCACTTGCACAGGAAAAGAATATAAAGCTTATTGGAAAATGTAAGGATGTAAATATGGTTGGAAGTGATATACTTATATATAGGCTTGTATATAATCTTGTTGAGAATGCCATAAAATATAATCATTCTGGTGGACAGGTCATAGTAGAGGCATATCAGAAGGAAAAGCAGGTTTATCTGTCAGTAGAGGATACGGGAAGTGGAATTCCAGAGGAACTTAAGGAACGTGTGTTTGAACCTTTCTTTCGCGTAGATAAATCAAGAAGCCGTGAGCTTGGTGGTGTTGGTCTTGGACTTGCGCTTGTTAATGAAATTGTGCGGGTACACGATGGCAGTATTGCAATCAGGCCTAACCCATCAGGAGGAACAATAATAGAAGTGCAGTTTGCAGTTAACAGAACAACAGCTTAAGCTGTCTAGACATACAGTCTATTTATGTGCAGAAATCTTGCATATGACTGTGTTATGAAAGACTGCATTCACATGGATAATTCGCCATCAATTCTTCGCAAAGATGGATTTGAGTTCCTTTATGATAAGTACAAAGACAAGATATATAAGGATATGGAACAAATGGCAAAAGATTTGGGATTGGATGGTCAGAAAGAAGTATTTTCACCAGTTTCTAGCGATAGAACCATTAATATTTAGCAGAAAATAATTTAATACTTTTTTTTATAGACTTTTCCAATAAAGTATGATATCTTATAGCAGTTTATGGATAAACAAATGTGATAAAAGATCAATAATTTACAAAGAAAGGGAAAACTATCATGGAAAAGATTAAAAAGCGTATAGCTAACTTAAAGGTTGCAGGAAAATTAAAAGTATATCGAATGACAGTGCTTGTTATGACATTATTTTTAGTGTTGGTGGCACTGATCTCGACATTAGTGATCCGTTCAAATATAGAGAAGATCACGGAGGTCTGGTCTCCGTCATTGGAATATCTGCAGGATTTAGAGACAATGACTGCGAAATACAGAATCAAGCAGTATCAGCACCTGGTAGAATCAGATGCATCGGATATGACTGCCTGTGAAGAGGAAATTCGGAAGCTGGAGAGTCAGATCCAAGATACAGATGCGAATCTGGATGCAATCATGTCTGCAGACAGTGATGCTAAAAAAGGACAGAACGATTACGAAGTAGCAAACGCTGCATGGGAAAAATACAGGGCTGCTTCAGATGAAATCCTGAAGTTGAGCCGTGAAGGTAAACAGCAGGAAGCATCGAAAATTATGACCGGGTATGCAGCCGGATGGCGCAGTCCACCGGACATATCGTGATGTCGGTGGAATACCGCCTGGCACCAGAATACCGTTTTCCGATTCCGTTTGAAGACTGTTATGAGGCGGCAAAAGCACTCTATACAGGGCGGTTGATATTACCTGCTGATCCGGATCGAATCACGATCATCGGAGACAGTGCGGGCGGAAATCTGGCAGCTGCAGTTTGCCTGAAGGCCCGTAATACAGGAGATTTTACACCGAAAAAACAGATTCTGATCTATCCGGCTACCTATAATGATTATACAGAGAATTCACCATTTGTATCTGTTAAGGAAAATGGATCCGATTATCTTTTGACTGCCGGAAAAATGCAGGATTATATTGATCTTTATGCGAGAAATAAAGAGGATAAGAAGAATCCTTATTTTGCACCATACATAGCAGAAGATTTAGCGAATCAACCTGATACATTGATTCTTACATGTGAATTTGATCCACTTCGAGATGAAGGGGAAGCATATGGGAAGCGCTTAAAAGAGGCTGGAAATTATGTGGAGATACATCGGATCAAAGATGCATTACATGGATATTTTGCGTTGGGGATCAAGCAGCTTCATGTACAGGAAAGTTTCACCTATATCAATGAATTTCTGAAAGAGGAAACACTGTGAGTAAGAAAAAAGCACGTTGGAGAAAACTAGATAATGCAGCAAAATTATATTCTGCTGCCAGTAATAAAAAAGATACGAGAGTGTTTCGTTTTTACTGCGAATTGAAAGAAGAAGTAAATCCTGACGTTTTGCAGGAAGCATTGAATCAGACAATAGAAATATTTCCTACGTTTTTAATGGTGCTTCGCAAAGGATTATTCTGGCATTATCTTGAGCCATGTAATTTACGACCGATTGTAAAGGAAGAGTACAAAGAGCCTTGTAGTAGACTCTATATAAAGGATAAGAAGACACTGCTTTTTGAAGTAACCTATTATAAAAAACGAATCAACTTCGAAGTATTCCATGT
>OMAO01000593.1_pt1 | contig 18290 bp, 19 predicted proteins | sample 1644641 | NCBI WGS metagenome assembly OMAO01 (sample SAMEA103958120, study PRJEB25191) | human gut metagenome | biome: human-associated habitat [ENVO:00009003]; feature: intestine environment [ENVO:2100002]; material: feces | place: Germany | collected 2013/2015
TAACAGAGGCTTATAGCCTCAGAGCAAACCACCCGTTAGACGGGTGGTGGTGATTGTTATAATAGGATGGAAGTGCGCTGAATAAAAAGTTTCCAAAAGAATGAAAAATAGATATATGCTTTAGAAAAATGAACATAAAAATGACTTTTTTAAATATATATAAATATTTAGTTGACATATTTTGGAAAAAGTCCTATAGTGTATTTAACACTTAATAGGAGGTTTCTATGGAAAAGACTTATAAATTCATTTCGGAAAGTAACATTATAGAAGTAGTAGACAAATTGTCTTCTTCCTTGGGGGATGAACTGGAAATTGGATTAAAGAAGATGGAAATTGACGAAAGACATTCCGTTAGTAAACATTATTTGAAGTGGGACTTGTTTAATAAGAACTGCATCAATTCATTTAAAGAGGGAACACTTATCGCAAGGTATGCAAAAAGAGGTCCTTGGAATATGGTTCCATTGGTAGATTTCTCATCACATTTTATTTTCTCAGTTATGCGAGAAGAGAGATTTATTGAGTTGTGTAGGGGGAAAGGGAAACGGAAAAGGTTGCATTATATGGAAGCCTTTGCGCAGTCTTTTAATTTTGCATTAGGTGAAGCCTCTCAGATGAGCGTTTTTTTAGAAGATCAAGATTGTAAGGAAGAAGTAGCGCAAATTGTAGATGGTATATTAAAAGATATGCAGGTAGAAAAAGATGCCATTGAAAATTATGCGGTTATTTTATTTAATGAATATAATCATGAACTTGTTTCAATAAAATGTTATGTTATTAACAGTGATTTACAAATTGTGGATCAGGAAGACTGGAGTTCATATATTAAACATAGACAGTCTATAGTTCCAGAAGTTGTTGAAGAAGATAATGATTTACAGTATAATCAATCTGTTGCCTTGAATGCAAAGGCAAGAGAGCGAGCAAAGCAGAGAACTAATGTTGAAGAAAAGAAGGACAAAGAAGAAAACAGCAAAATGCTTAATAGATAATTAAGGAGCTGGAAGAATGAATAACGTAGTTGATTTCAGGAGAACTTATCCTGATAGGCAGTTTAATGGCGAAAGGTTGAAGATAGCAAGATTATGGAGAAATATATCTGCAAATGAAATGGCAGATAAAATTGGAGTAAAGCGTCAAACCATTTCAATGTACGAAAATGGAAAATTAAAGAATCCAGACATTGGAACGATTCAAAAAATAAGCGAGTGTTTAAACTTTCCATTCAAATTTTTTGTTGAGGACTTTAATGTTGAACTGGAGGAAACCACAACTTATTTTAGATCATTATTAACAACAAGCCAAAAATATATTGAAGAGCAAGAGAGCAAGGTAAAATGTATATCAATTGTGTATGAGTTTTTGAAAGAATATTTGGATTTTGAATCTTTAGATTTGCCCCAAATTCCGCAAGACTGTACACCAGAGAAAGCAGCGATTTTGCTAAGAGAGCATTGGAAACTTGGAACTAAACCAATTGACAATTTGATTTATCTTGTTGAGTCACACGGTTTAGTTGTAACAGATTTCGAGACAAATACGGGAGATGTAGATGCATATAGTCATAAAATATCGTCAGGCAATACAGAAACTTATTTGATTGGTTTCTCAAAAAATAAAAATGCAGCAGCAAGAATACACTTTGATTTAGCGCATGAACTAGGACACATTTTATTACATGACTGGAATGAGGGGGTATCAGAGGTAAAAGAGGAGTTCAAGGAATTGGAAAATCAGGCGAACGATTTTGCCGCTGCTTTTCTAATGCCTGAAGACGAATTCAGAGCTGATATAGGAAATTATGCTAATAAACTTCCATATTATGTTGAACTAAAAAAACGGTGGAAGGTTTCAATGGCGGCGATGATTAGACGTTCGTATAGTCTTGGATTGATAGGAAATGATGAATATCAAAGGATGATGCGAAATATGCAAAAGCAAGGAATAAGGAAGGTTGAACCATTAGATGATACGTTGGTTACTGCTAAACCTTCTTTATTAAAGCAGGCTGTAGGAATTTTATTGAGTCAAGGTGTATTTACACCGACAGAATTATTAGATGAACTTTCTTCGGAATATGGCTTAACATTAAAAGCGGATGATTTAGAAAATCTTATAGGTCTTAATAGGGGGACCCTATGTGAAAATAGCAATCCGCCACAGATGAAAGTGAATCTGAAAAATTTCAAATAAAAATATGTGCATTGCTATAAAAACATATATTGCATATAATAGAATCAGAAAGGGAGTGATACTATGGCACCATTAGCAGCAGTAGATACAACAGTAAATAATCGCACATATGACTATACGGAGAAGGATGCTTTCGATGCGCTCTATCAGGAGTTGGCAAAAGGAGTGCAGAGTATGAAAAATGGTGAGGTATACACCATTGAAGAAGCATGGGAGGAAATCGACAAGATATAGTATATGGAAAAACCTAAAAAATATAAAATTGTCTTGTCGAAGGATGCTTTGCAAGATATCAAAAATACGAAGACTTATATATTGCAAACTTTTATGTACAGGGAATATGCAGAAAATTTCTCCAAGAAAATAAGGTCTGCAATCAAATCCTTAGATCCTTTTGCCGAAGGGTATGAGAAAACAGGGTACAATATTGAAGGATTAGAAATTTATTATAAGCCATACAGTACATATTTAATTTTCTTTATTGTTAAAGGGACAACGGTAACCGTTATCAGAGTGTTGAAGGATCGGATGTATTGGCAGGCAATTCTTCGAAAAATGAATAAAATAAATAGATAAAGATAATCAGGGCATAACCCCTCAGATACTTTCATACACTGTAAAAAAGTATCCTGAGGGGTTTTCCTTTGAAAGACTATATTGAAGAACGAGCTATTGGGATAGCCAACTATATCATCGACCATAATGCCACAGTGCGGCAGACCGCGAAAGCGTTCGGCATCTCGAAAAGCACAGTACATAAGGACGTGACGGAGCGGCTGGTGCAGGTGAATCCGTCGTTGGCGAAGCAGGCAAGAAAGGTTCTGGATATCAACAAGTCTGAACGACATATCCGGGGCGGACTGGCTACCAGAGAAAAATATCTCCATCAGCATTAGACATTCGAACAGCCAATAATTCTTATACGGAAAGACATCTTGAAATGCCGGAAAAGACCTTATATAATGAATACATATCACGTATTACATTTGTGAGGGGAGAATACGATGGCAACAGATTTTTTAAATGATGTACGGAGAGAGATCGAAGGACGGACAGAAGACTTTTACGGGGAACTGAAAGCCTTCTATCAGGGAAATGCAAAAGCAGAGCAGCACCTGATGGAGCAGACGACACAGTCCTTCTGGCAGAGCCTTTGCTTAAGTGGAAAAAGATTACAGCAGCGGGACCTGACGGTGGATATGGAGATGCAGGAATCGGTGCGGCCTGCGGATTACAATGGTCCCAAAAAGGACGGCTATGATTACACCTGCCACCGGACCAAAGCCGTGAAGATGAGACGTACCTATTACCGCAAAGGGAAAAAAATCGCGACCCTGAAGACACCGGAGATCATGGAAGCCCACTTTTTGAAAGCAGATGTGCAGGGGGATATGGCAATCTGCCCCAACTGTGGTCATGAAGGAAAATTATCCAGCTATATCGACGGCTGTGATGCCTGCGGAGCAAAGTTTCTGGTCAGTGATTTCGAGACGAAGGTATCCGGCTTCTCACTGGAAGAGGACGCAAGGCAGAAAAGTATTTCCAACTTTATCAAAGCCGGAGTGACAGTAGGAATCGTAGCGGTTGCCCTTGCAATGCTGGCAATCTGTGCGGGCGGCATTATGTTTTTACTGCTGGCTTTGGGGAGAAATGGTTATAACGCGGTCAAAGCGGCAGCGGCAATGATGCTTGGTATCGGATTTGCCCCGGTGTTTTTCCATTCTTTGTTTTTCATGGCGATCATATTCATAGTAATGATTGTTGTAATGGAGAAACATAGAAAGCCGAAGATTCAGGACGAGTTAAAAGTAAAGGCTCTGATCCCTCAATTTTCCACAGGTAATTTCCTACAGAATCTGGAGTACCAGCTACGAATGATCCACATGGCAGATACTGCAGAACAGGTGCGCTTTTTCGCGGCCTGTGATCTGAAAGGTACTGTGGAGCGGTATCAGAATGTGGTGGATTGCTGCATCTGCGGCGTACGTTTTCTGGAAGCGGAAGCAGTGGAGGACCGGTACAGGCTGAGCGTGGAAGTGAAAATGCGCCTGACTCAGGATACGGGTAGTAAAATCCGCAACCGCTATGAGAAGCTGCGGTTAGAACTGGAAGGCAGACAGGAGATCGTGACACAGCATGGCAAGGCACTTCGGGAATATAAATGCCCGAACTGCGGTGGCAGCGTGGATATCTTAGGCGGCGGAGTATGTGACTACTGTAATGCAGCAGTGGATTACCGGAATTTCGGCTGGATCATCACATCCTATACGAATCTGGGACAGCCGGAGAACCCCTATGCTAAAATACTGGCAGCAGCCCTGGGCATCTACGGAATTATCCTGGCTTTCAGCCTGGTGCTTATGATCTATTCCGAGGATGGAAAAGAAACCCTGGAGATCTGGCAGAGCATCGGCAGGTCATCGGAATACCTGGAAGCCGTGAAGCAGGATATTGTATATCCGGATGACGTGCTGGAAGGCCTCACGGAGACGGACAGTGAGGAAGGCAGATTTGCTTCCGTGAAGACCTATGCCTGCGGAGACAGCGAGGCAGTAAAAGAAGCTTATCACGAAGCCCTTTTAGAGAGCGGATTTATCGAGCTGCAGCAGTATCCGGAAGGATTTGCTGTATATAAGACCGAGGATCCTTCAGAATATGCCGTGGATGAAGAAGAGGAGATGTTCTATCTGGTGATTTGTGCAGAAAATGCACCGGAGGGAATTACAGTAACTGCGACCTTGGTGGATGAAAATTGGGACCCGGTGCAGGAGTAAAACAGAATACGTGAATACGACAAGGGACCCGGGCGAAAGCTTCCGGGTCCTTTTTAGAGGGAAAGTGTTTGTAGTTAGCTTATTGGGTGAGAGGAATTCTGTGGACCACCCTGCGATAGAGCTTCCACAGGAGCACAGCAGGGAAACTGATTGCCAGATATGCTGTGGATAAAAGTCCGGTAGCACCGCCTACGATTGCAATGATTAAAATTCCAATATTCATAATGAATTCCTCAACTTTCTGTCATTCTGCAAAGCATTCGGTGAAGTTCTTAAAAACCTCACATACCGTATTATAGTAAACAGACATCCCCGGGGGAATAGTTTTGCCAGACCCTTAACACTATTTTGTCGGGTTATTTACAGAATCTTTGCAACACATTTACAGAATCTTAGCAGGCGGAAACGATCCCGGGAGTTAGGTTTGCAATAGTAGGGAATATCAAGTATAATAGAGAAAAATTGACTGTTGCTGACAATGACAGTTTAAGAAAAATGGGAGGTAGAATATGAGTATGACACTGGAACAGGCTAAGGAGAAGCTTGCAAAGTATGGTCAGGAGCATGTTCTGAAGTATTACGGGGAACTTACCGAAGAGGAGAAGCAGGGGATTCTGGATCAGATCGAGGCTACGGATATGAGTATCCTGGAAGCTTGTAAGCACAAGGAAGATCTGGCAAAAAAGGGAGTGATCACCCCCCTTGCTGCAATGCAGTTAGATGAGATTGAAGCAAACAGAGAGAGTTTCACGGCGACCGGTATTGAGGCAATCCGTCAGGGCAAGATAGCAGCGGTTCTGTTAGCAGGCGGCATGGGTACCAGACTGGGCTCTGACAATCCCAAGGGAATGTACAATGTGGGATTGACCCATGAGTTATATATTTTTGAGTGCCTGGTCAATAATCTGCTGGAAGTTGTACATCAGGCAGATGCATGGATCCATCTGTTCGTGATGACCAGTGATAAGAATAACGATGCCACTATCGCATTTTTACAGGAGCATGATTACTTCGGATACAAGGCGGAGTACGTGCACTTTTTCAAGCAGGAGATGGCGGCTGCCACCGATTACGATGGCAAGATTTATTTAGAGGAGAAGGGCAGACTGTCCACCTCTCCCAATGGTAACGGCGGCTGGTTTATTTCCATGAAAAATAACGGCATGTTGGATATCGTACATAACGAGGGAATTGAATGGCTGAATGTATTTGCTGTGGACAACGTCCTGCAGCGTATCGCGGATCCCTGCTTTATCGGTGCTACGATCCAGAGAGGCTGTGTCGTAGGCTCCAAGGTGGTCCGCAAGAATGCACCGGATGAAAAAGTAGGAGTTATGTGCTTGGAGGACGGCAGACCTTCCATCGTGGAGTACTACGAGCTGACTGATGAACTGATGAATGCGAAGGATGAAAAGGGCGATCCTGCATATAATTACGGAGTTATCCTGAATTACCTTTTCAAAGTGCAGGATCTGGAGAAGATCATGGAAGAGAAAATGCCCCTGCACATCGTAGAGAAGAAGATCCCGTATCTGAATGAGAACGGAGAACCGGTGAAGCCGGAGGCTCCCAACGGCTACAAATTCGAGAGTCTGGTACTGGATATGATCCACCAGATGGACAGCTGTCTGCCCTTCGAGGTAGTCAGAAGAAAAGAATTCGCCCCCATCAAGAATAAGACCGGTGTGGATTCGGTAGAGAGTGCAAGAGAACTGCTCGTTGAGAATGGTGTTGTGCTGTAAACATTTCGACAGCTTTTCACAACATAAGGTTATTGAGGAAATAACAGAATTACAGTAAGCTGATACTGTAAGAAACGAAGAAAGAAACTCATCCGGATCTGGCAGATGAGAGATTGTGCGGTCGCAGCAGTGAACAAATGGTATTGTCCGGTATGCGGCGGATAGGAGAGAGTATGAGAATTTTGGTAACAGGTGGTGCCGGATTCATCGGCAGTCATACCGTAGTGGAATTACAGCAGGCAGGCTATGATGTTGTTGTATTGGATAATCTCTGCAATGCAAGTGAGAAAGTTATCCCCAGAGTAGAAGCCATCACCGGCAAAAAGGTTCCTTTTTATAAGGCAGACATTCTGGATCGTGAAGCACTGGAGGAGATCTTTAGCAAGGAGCAGATCGATGCAGTCATCCATTTTGCAGGACTTAAGGCAGTCGGCGAGTCCGTACAGAAGCCCTGGGAATATTACGAGAACAATATTGCAGGTACATTGACTCTGGTAGATGTTATGAGAAAACACGGCGTGAAGAGCATCATCTTCTCTTCCAGCGCTACCGTATATGGCAATCCCGCATTTGTTCCCATCACAGAGGAATGCCCCAAGGGACAGTGCACCAATCCTTACGGCTGGACCAAATCCATGCTGGAGCAGATCCTGACCGACATTCAGAAGGCAGATCCCGAATGGAACGTGATCCTGCTTCGTTACTTCAACCCGATCGGAGCGCACAAGAGCGGTACCATTGGTGAGAACCCCAACGGTATCCCCAACAACCTGATGCCTTACATCACACAGGTGGCAGTTGGCAAGCTGAAAGAGCTGGGTGTCTTCGGTGATGATTATGATACCCCCGACGGAACCGGCGTGCGTGATTACATCCATGTAGTAGACCTGGCAAAGGGTCATGTGAAGGCTCTGAAGAAGATCGAGGAGAATGCGGGACTGAAGATCTATAACCTGGGAACCGGCGTAGGATACAGCGTTCTGGATATTGTGAAGAACTTTGAAGCAGCTACCGGTAAGAAAATCCCTTATGAGATCAAGCCTCGTCGTGCAGGCGATATCGCTACCTGCTATTCCGATGCTTCTCTGGCAGAGAAGGAGCTCGGCTGGAAAGCTGAGAACGGCATCAAGGAAATGTGTGAAGATTCCTGGAGATGGCAGAAGAACAATCCCAACGGATACGAAGAATAAATAAAACTTAGAAGACCGTATGGTGAAACACCATACGGCCTTCTTTTTGTATAGCGGTCACATTACTGAGATCATGCGACGTACAGATACATGAAGATAAAGTGGCAGATGCTTCCGCCCATGACAAACAAATGGAACACTTCGTGGGAGCCGAAGGATTTATGCTTCGAGTTGAAGATCGGAAGCTTCAATGCATAAATCACTCCGCCGACGGTGTAAATGATACCGCCTGCCAACAGCCACAGAAATGCTGGTGTAGACAGCGTGTTTAACAAAGGACCGAAGACCAGCACACATACCCAGCCCATGGCGATGTAAATAATGGAAGAAAACCATTTGGGACAGGTGATCCAGAAGGCTTTTATCAGCATACCGACAGCGGCGATTCCCCACACGAGGGCAAGCAGGGTATAACCCAGTTTTCCACCCAGTACGATCAGACATACCGGAGTATAGGATCCGGCGATCAGTACGAAGATCATCATATGGTCTAATTTGCGGAAGATGCGGAGGCTTCTTCCGGTGAGATCTACGGAATGATAAGTGGCACTGGCACCGTACAACAGGATCATACTTCCCATGAAGATCGACATCGCCAGAAAATTCTCCTGACCGGACTGAATCCCCGCTTTTATCAACAGAGGTACAGCTGCGAAGACTGCCATCATCATGGCGATGAAATGTGTAATGGCACTGCCGGGTTCTCTTATTGTGATCTGCATAATAACTCCTCCTTTTCCTGCGGTGTGGGCCGCCTGCGAATCTGATATATTCAGGATTATTTTATCCTGTGATCTCAACTACTATTCTAAAAATAACAAGATGTATTATCAAAGGCAATTATACGTAGTTTTAAAAACTACATCATGCAAAGCAAATAGTAGCGCAGAAAATGAAAAAAGTCAATATGGATCCTGTATTTTGGGAAAAAAGTATCAATCTTCCTCGATGATCTGAATTTCCAGATAATCAAAATCGATGGCTTCGATGAAACTGTCCCGGGTAAAGCGGGTCTTATTATAACGCTTGAAATCCGAAATATTTATATCCAGCCAGATGGGGGTGGCGAGGTCGAACTTATGACAGACCTCGTTCAGAGTATGGAAGACCTTATGCGTACGGGTGTCAGCACTGCCATCTTCCAGGCAGATATCCTTCAGAATATGATTGCTTTTAATGATTTTTGCCCACATACGAAACATAAGAGATCTCCTTGCATATTATTTTAGTACGGATTATTCCTCATTATAATACAATAAAAGTGCCTAATCAATCTTAAAAAATAATAAAGGTTTTGTTAAAATTATACATTTTTGACAGAAGATATGGTATAATTATGTTAATTGAGTAGTGGGGAATCATGTTTTATGCAATGACAGAGAAGATTGAGAGGGAATATGGAGTTTAAAGTAGAGAACGGGGACGGAATCGACAGCTGGAAGGAGGTTACGCTGGTATACAGTGCGGCACTGCGTCAGATGGAGACGAAGATGCAGATCCTGAATGATGAATTTCAGCATGTACACCAGTATAATCCTATTGAACATATCAAGGCGCGGATCAAGACTCCGGAGAGTATTGTCAAAAAGCTGAAGCGTTACGGACAGGAATCCACCATAGACAATATGGTAAAATACATAAACGATATCGCGGGCATCCGTATCATCTGTTCATTCACTTCCGATATCTATCGTATCGCGGATATGATCCGGGATCAGAAGGATATCCGGGTGATCGCAGTGAAGGATTACATCACCTATCCCAAGGCAAGCGGTTACAAAAGCTACCACATGATCGTCAGTATTCCGGTGTACCTGTCGGATCGCACGGTGGATACGAAAGTAGAGATTCAGATCCGTACGGTAGCCATGGATTTCTGGGCGAGCCTGGAGCATAAGATTCATTATAAGTTCGAAGGCGATGCGCCGGAGAACATTAAGAATGAGCTGGTGGAATGTGCGCGGATGGTATCCGATCTGGATGCACGGATGCTGTCTCTGAATGAAGAGATTTTAGCAATCAGCAAAAAGCAGGAAGAAGAAAAAAGACAGAACGCATGAACATCTAAAAGAGCTTTCCTAATCGGGAAGGCTTTTTTAGATAAACTCCCATAAAATGAGGAGTGCCCAGACACCTCTCGGCGCCTGGGCTATTATGAAAAAATTTATCTTATATGCTTTGTTATCCGGAAGCCTTATCTCTTCCTTGACTGTATTTAAAGTATACCAACCAATTATGAACAAAATATGAACACAATGTGAAAGCTTGGTGAATTTTACGAAAAAGTACAGAAAGCCAAAAAGAAACTGTACAAATTGCATAAAAATGTGCAGGTGTAAGAAATACAGTATTCATGGGGTTTTGGTTGTAACCGGAGAATAAACATGATAAAATAGGAGCAGTTGAAAAGGAAAACAGTTCACATGAGGGACAAAATATGTTTGGAGGAAGATGGATGGATACTTTTATGGATAAACTTGCACAAAAGTTGAATGCGCAGGAAATGATCAGAGCCAATTCCGCAGCGGATGCCGAAGAGATGGATCAACTGAAGAGTCAGCTGCGCGAATACGATGAATGCCTGGCACAGATGCAGCAAGTCAATAAAGAATTAAAGGCAATCAACCACGAGATGGAGAAGCTGATGTCCGAGACCATCGCTCCGGAAGTGAAGAAGTTATCCGAAGAGAGCGTAGCTGCTATTGAGAAGCTTCAGCAGGAGAATACGGACAAGCTGGAAGAACTGGGACAGCGCTACATTGCCAAGCTGGAGGAACTTAAGCAGAGCACCGAGGCACTGGATGAACTGCAGAAGCATTTGGATGAGAAGTTAAACACTACCGAGGAAAATGTGCACAAGGAATGCGTAAAGGTATATCGCAATGTACAGGCTGCCGTAGTGGAAGAGAACGAGAAACAGACCGAGGCAATCGTTAAGAAGGTTAAGTCCTGTCTTGGGGGCAGACTGAACGGTGTGCTGGGAGTATCGATCGCTGCACTGTTGGTGGCTGCGGCAGATATTGCCCTGCATGTATTGAGTATTCTTCATATCTTCTAGGAAATACGGAAACGAGGTTAGCTATGAGCAAAGAACTTTGGAAGCCGGGGAACATGTTATATCCGCTCCCGGTGGTCATGGTGAGTCTGGCAGACGCAGAGGGGCATCCCAACATCATTACATTGGCATGGGTCGGAACAGTGTGCACCAATCCACCGATGGTATCCATCTCCGTGCGACCGGAGAGATACTCTTATCCGATCTTAAAGGAAACTGGGGAATTTGTCATTAATCTGACTACGAAGGAACTGACCTTTGCGACGGATTACTGTGGTGTCAAGAGCGGCCGCGATGTGGACAAATTCAAAGAGATGGGACTTACGGCAATTCCGGCATCTGTAGTGAAGGCACCGATGATCGGCGAGAGCCCGGTGAATATCGAGTGTAAGGTCCGCGAGATTAAGCCGCTTGGATCCCATGATATGTTTTTGGCGGATGTTGTGGCAGTGCATGCCGATGAAAAATATATGGACGAGAAGCATAAGTTCCACTTGGAGCAGGCAGAACCCATCATTTATTCCCACGGCACCTATTTCGCCTGCGGGGAACAGCTGGGGACTTTCGGTTACAGCGTGAAAAAACGGTAAAGAAATGGGAAAAAAGCGCTTGACGTTTTTCTCACGGTTCGGTATCATAATAAAAAACACAATACTGACATTACTATATACTACGAAGAAGTAGCATCAGACGGGAGTCTGATGCTTTTTTTGTTCTTTTATCAGGAAAGTCCGGGTGAAGCATATGACACAGTTAGACAAAAATATTGCATTTAATTTAAAGAGGATCCGCAAATCCAAAAATATGAGTCTGGATATGCTGGCGGAGCGCACCGGGGTAAGCAAGAGTATGCTGGGGCAGATTGAAAGAGGAGAGTCGAATCCTACGGTATCCACCATCGGCAAGATCGTGGATGGATTAAAGGTATCTTTCGAGCAGCTGATCTACGACAGACAGGAATTCATGGTAATGCCTTCTTTAGAGGAGGCACCGGTTTTCCGGGCAAAGGAAGGCGAGTACCGGATCTATGTGATGCTGCCCTACGATGCGGGCAGGAACTTTGAAATCTATCAGGGAGAAGTGGCGCCGGGTGCACAGATGGAGAGCGAATCCCACGGGGAAAATACCTGGGAATACCTGACTGTGGTATCCGGGGAAGTGGAACTGTATCTGGAAGATAAGAACTTCTGTGTGAAGACAGGAAGCTCCCTCTATTTTGCCAGTGACAGAAGACATGTCTACCGTAATGTCGGTGGTGAAAAAGCGGTAGTTACGATGCTCGTTACCACACAGCGGTAGATTATAGAAAACGCCCTCTTTTGATGGCATCTTTGCCGTATTTTGCACGGATATCGCCCAGAGCGGCGTCCAGCTTCTGCTGCTTCTCGGAGCGGGGCGCGGCAAAGTCAAAGAGACTCAACTGGATCGGTTCGTCTTCCGGCACCAGCTTCGAAGTCCGGACGCCTAAGAGCCGTATGGGAGAGGAATCCCATAGTTCGTCAAAAAGTGCACAGGCATCCTCGTACAGGAGATTCACCGAAGCCGTGGGAGTATCCAGAGGCATCTGGTGGGATACATTCCGGAAATCATTGTAGCGGATCTCTGTACAGATCTGTCCCGCCAGCTGGTGGGAAGCACGTAAGCGCCTGCCTACGGATTCGCACAGGGACAGCAGTACCTTGCAGGCATCCTCCCGCGTCAGGGCATCACAGCTTAATGTGGTGGAGTTGCCGATACCTTTTGCCCGGGAAGGCTCTGTGACTACCGTGGAGTCATCGATGCCGTTGGCATATTGCCACAGACTGCGGCCGTGGCTTTTTAAATGTGCTTCTAAGATGGCAGGATCGGTATGCGCGAGATCCCCGATGGTGAGAATGCCCAGCTTACGAAGGGTCTCCGCACTGGAACGCCCGCAGGTGAACAGGGCAGAGACGGGCAACGACCACATTTTCTGAGCGATTTCACTATGATACAGCGTGTGTGTCTTATCAGGCTTCTGAAAATCAGACGCCATTTTCGCAAGGACTTTTCGGTCCGAGATTCCCACATTTACTGTGAATTTGAATTTTTCGAAGACAGAATGCCGGATGTATGCAGCGGCCTCACAAGGAGAGGTGTAGTCTGCCGCAATGGGAGTATAGTCCATATAGCATTCATCTATGCTGACCTGCTCGATGTCTGGGCAGATATTCGACAGGTGTTCCATGAGCAGCTGGCTTTTTGTACGGTACATATTGTGGTCCGGAGATGCCATTACGAGATGGGGACACTTGCGCAGGGCATTCACGACTGGTTCGCCGGTAGTGATACCGTAGGCCTTGGCAGGTATAGATTTTGCCAGTACCACACCATGCCTGGTAGCAGTGTCGCCGCCAACGATGGCCGGAATCGTGCGCAGATCTACCGGATCTCCATGCTCAAGCCTGTGCAGGGCGGTCCAGCTTAAAAAGGCGGAATTCACATCAATATGAAAAATGATCGCATCCTGCATGGGAGACTCCTTTCCAAAATATCAGTAAACATCTTAAGTATAGCATACATCAGTCGGAAAGAAAATAGAAAAATCGAACGTACATTCTTTCTTTACAAGGTATAGAAATGCTGATAGAATCAATATGTTACAAAGTTATTACAGTAAGAAAGGTATATAGGAAGTCCGGTTGGGACATACTGTATACTGTTGATAGATACCATAGATCGAGAAGGAATTCATGAAGAAACTGACATCTTACTCTAAAAGAGTAAAATATACATATGTGAAAACGACGCTTGCCACACTTTTTGTGAGCCTGTTTTTCCTGAAAGGGTACGCAGCGTTTGAAAAGACCGGAGAGAATTATTTCCATGTATTCTTGAACGGCAACGAGATCGGAACGGTCGGAGAGGCCGACAGAGCAGAACAGCTTTTACAGGAAGCCAGGAGAAATATAGCATCCGGAAGCGATGACATTCTGTTTATGGATGCAGATCTGACAATGGTCGGTGAGGAAGTGCTGTGGGGCACGTTGGACAATGAGGACAGCATGCTGGCAGCCATGGAACGGGAGCTGGAGAACAGCATCCGTGAGACTTCCCACAGATCCTACACCATGAAAGTAAATGAATATATGGTCAACCTTGCCAGCGTGGAAGAGGTTACTTCCCTGCTGCAGGCAGCGGTGGACAAATACGACACCGAAGATAAATTCAGTGTGGAACTGACCCACGACGCGCAGAAAGAATTCAATGTGCTGACCACCGAGGTGGTAAATAAGCAGGAATTGACAGCGCAGGAAGAGCAGAAGGCAGAAGCTATCTATGCGGGAGGCGTACAGATCGCACTGAATCAGGCAGGTGCCCAGGCAGAGGAACAGGGCGAAAAAGATTTCGGAGATTATGATCTGGGTCTGATGACCATGGATTTTGCGGAAAAGGTAGAGATTGTAGAGACCTATCTGCCGGAAAGCATGCTGACACCGTTAGACCAGGCCATCGAAGATGTGATCAAGGATCAGGAGACTCCCGGAGAATACGAAGTTGTCAGCGGAGATACCCTGTCTGAGATCTCTATCAAAGTCAATATTCCCATTGACCAGATCATTGCCATGAACAGTGAGACGCTGACGGATGAGAATTCCACGATCCGTGTGGGAGACAAGCTGATCATTACCGTGCCGGAGCCCGAGCTGTCCGTGGAGCGCATGGAACAGAATTACTACGAAGAAATCTACGATGCAGATGTAATCTATGTGGATAACGATTCCTGGTATACGACACAGACCAAGATCTTACAGCAGCCTTCCGCGGGCTTCCGCCGCGTGGTGGCAGACGTATCCTATCTGAATGACAGAGAGGTGACCAGGGATATTCTGAAGGAAGAGGTTGTTATGGAGGCGGTTCCGAAGATTGTAGAACGGGGAACCAAGATTCCGCCCACCTATATCAAGCCGATCTCCGGCGGACGTCAGTCGTCCGGATTCGGACGCAGAAAGTCACCGACCAAGGGTGCCAGCAGCTATCATAAGGGAGTAGACTGGTCGGTTCCTACTGGAACTGCGGTATTTGCATCCTGCGGCGGAACCGTTGCGAAAGCCGGATGGGGAAGCGGATACGGTTATTGTGTCTACATTAACCATGAGGACGGCAGACAGACCAGATACGGTCATTTAAGCAAGGTACTGGTCAAGGCAGGGCAGACGGTAAAACAGGGAGAACGTATCGCACTCAGCGGAAATACCGGTATCAGTACGGGACCTCATCTTCATTTTGAGATTCTGATTAACGGCAGCCAGGTGAACCCGCTCAAGTACCTGAATTAGGGTGTTGTATTTACAAATTCCCCAAAATGTGGTATAAGTGCTTAAGAAGGTTTTTTCTGATCTGAGAATAACAGAGGTAAGAACAATGGAACAATACGCAATCAAAGGCGGTAATCCATTAGTCGGAGAAGTGGAAATAGGAGGTGCTAAGAATGCGGCACTTCCTATTCTTGCTGCTTCCGTAATGACGGATGAGACTGTTTATATAGAAAATATGCCGGATGTAAGAGACACGAACGTACTTTTGTGCGCTATGGAGAACATTGGCGTGATCGTAAAGCGTACCGATCGCCATAAGGTGACCCTCAATGCATCCAATATCAGTGAACTTGTAGTAGAAGATGAAAACATCAAGAAGATCAGAGCGTCCTATTATCTGATCGGAGCGCTGCTTGGCAAATACAAGCATGCGGAAGTGGCACTTCCCGGCGGATGTGATATCGGCTGTCGTGCCATCGACCAGCACATCAAGGGATTCCGTGCCCTGGGTGCGGAGGTGAAGATCGAGCATGGACTGATCAAGACCCATGCGGAGCATCTTCGCGGCAGCCATATCTATATGGATGTGGTCAGCGTTGGTGCTACCATCAATATCATGATGGCAGCTGTAATGGCAGAAGGCACCACCATTATCGAGAATTCAGCGAAGGAACCCCATGTGGTAGACCTGGCGAACTTTTTGAACAGTATGGGAGCCAACATCAAGGGCGCCGGTACGGATGTGATCCGTATCAAGGGTGTATCCCATCTGCACGGTACCGAGTATGCCGTGATCCCCGACCAGATCGAGGCGGGCACATTTATGTTCGCAGCAGCGGTGACTAAGGGCGATGTAACGGTGAAAAATGTGATCCCCAAGCATCTGGAGTCCATTACGGCGAAGCTGCTGGAGATTGGTTGTGAAGTAGAGGAGGCGGACGACTGTATCCGCGTGGTGGCATCCAAGCCTCTGCAGCATACCCAGGTGAAGACTCTGCCTTATCCCGGCTTCCCCACAGATATGCAGCCGCAGATCACCGTGGCACTGGGACTGTCCAAGGGGACCAGCATTGTGACCGAGAGTATTTTCGAGAACCGGTTCAAATATGTAGATGAACTGACCCGTATGGGAGCCAATATCAAAGTAGAGGGCAATACCGCCATCATTGACGGTGTATCCAGATATACCGGAGCAAATATTTCCGCACCGGATCTGCGGGCAGGCGCCGCACTGGTACTGGCAGCAATGTCTGCGGAAGGCTTTTCCACCGTGGATGATATCCGTTATATCGAGAGAGGCTACGAAGACTTCCATCTGAAATTACAGGGATTGGGAGCGCAGATCGAGTTGATCGAAACCGAGAGAGATTTACAGAAGTTTAAATTAAAGATCGGTTGATCCTGTCGGGATTGCTGATGTTACAACTTAGCGGGTGCTACAACTGAGAAAAAATGTCTGTTGACAAACAGGGCATCTCATAGTAAGCTAGCCTACGTAGAAAAGTTCATATAGACTTTCCCTTATTCAGAGTGGTGGAGATACATAGGATCGATGAAGCCACGGCAACCCCGCAGAATGCGGAAGGTGCCCACCTGAGCGAGCAATTGTCGAACAATAAGAGGATTTGATCGATCGTTAAATCAGTCCGCTTAGTAAAGCGGACTTTTTTGTATCATTCAGAACCATGAAATAGTCTCAATGAGCAAAAGGAAAGCATCGAAGATGCGATGTTGCAAATGAGGATATGAATGATAGGACTTTAGTAACTTTACACTAGACCCTCTTCCCATAGGGAAGCAGAATGGAGGACAAATGGAAAAACGTTTATTTACATCGGAGTCCGTAACCGAAGGACATCCCGACAAAATCTGTGATGCCGTATCTGATGCGGTACTGGATGCGCTGATGGAGCAGGATCCGTTCAGCCGTGTAGCATGTGAGACCTGCACCAACACCGGTTTCGTACTGGTAATGGGTGAGATCACCACCAAGGCTAACATTGATATTCCCGCTATCGTTCGCAAGACTGTGACCGAGATCGGTTACGACTCTTCCGAGAAGGGATTCGATGGCAATACCTGTGCCGTTATGGTATCTCTGGACAAGCAATCCGCCGATATCGCTATGGGCGTAGACAAGGCACTGGAAGCAAAAGAAAGCAACATGACCGACGAGCAGCTGGATGCTATCGGTGCAGGAGACCAGGGCATGATGTTCGGTTTCGCTACCGATGAGACTCCGGAATATATGCCGTATCCTATCTCTCTGGCACACAAGCTGACCAGACAGCTGACCAAGGTACGTAAGGACGGAACATTATCTTATTTAAGACCCGACGGCAAGAGCCAGGTATCCGTAGAATATGATGAGAATGGCAAGCCTGTCCGTCTGGAAGCTGTCGTTCTGTCTACCCAGCATGACGAGCATGTATCTCAGGAACAGATTCATGAGGATATCAAGAAATATGTATTCGATCCCGTTCTGCCCGCAGACATGATCGATGCAGACACCAAGTTCTTCATCAATCCTACCGGACGTTTCGTGATCGGCGGACCTAACGGTGACAGCGGACTGACCGGTCGTAAGATCATCGTAGACACCTACGGCGGATATGCACGTCACGGCGGCGGAGCTTTCTCCGGCAAGGACTGCACCAAGGTGGACAGAAGTGCCGCTTACGCCGCTCGTTATGTTGCAAAGAATATCGTAGCGGCCGGACTGGCTGAGAAGTGTGAAATTCAGCTGTCTTACGCTATCGGTGTAGCACAGCCTACCTCCATCATGGTAGATACCTTCGGTACCGGCAAACTGCACGATGACAAGCTGGTAGAGATCATCCGTGAGAACTTCGACTTAAGACCCGCAGGCATTATCAAGATGCTGGATCTGCGCAGACCTATCTACAAGCAGACCGCTTCCTACGGTCACTTCGGACGTACCGATGTGGATCTGCCCTGGGAGAAACTGGACAAGGTGGATCTGTTAAAGAAGTACTTGTAAGTGGAGCGTCCTTTGCGACACATTTATGAATTGAATGCATGGCTCGTAACGTAGG
>OMAO01000611.1_pt1 | contig 18023 bp, 15 predicted proteins | sample 1644641 | NCBI WGS metagenome assembly OMAO01 (sample SAMEA103958120, study PRJEB25191) | human gut metagenome | biome: human-associated habitat [ENVO:00009003]; feature: intestine environment [ENVO:2100002]; material: feces | place: Germany | collected 2013/2015
GAAGTGAAATGATTGCTGAAATGCCCGATAGTATAATTCCTATGGATTTTCATTTGTATAAAATAGAAATTAATGATAATTTTCTTGAAATGGAAATAGATTATACTTGGAATATATTTGGAATGTCTTATTCAGGAAATAAAGCGGTAATGAAAAAGTTTAAGAAAATAGCCAGAGATTTATACAGTTATTATGGTGTTACTGAGGAAGATATTATAAATAAGACAGAAAGATATTCGTCACTGGTAACGAGCTTGAGTTCATAACTTCAAGTTTGTCAATTACAGGTGACATTGAAAGAGACAGCCCATTCAAGGTGCTGGCTCTTTCAAAAATTCCATTCTAATAAATTGCACGACAACTTATCAAAAAATAAGCTCCCCATTAGCAAAAAATGAATAGAAAATGTATAAGAGTAGCAAAAACGAATAATTATAAGGGATTATGCATTAGACTCTAAAAACCAGACAGCGATCGCTCACCATCCGGTCTTTACTATCCTATCTTTCTTACTGTCTGTCCGCAAGTTTTATGGTTTTCATCAGTGTATTCTCCAGCACACCTGCCGGACGGTCATCGCTATCCGGCTTAACTTTTTACAGCAATGTATTCAGATCCACCAGGGTTCCGCCCTCGATCTCCACGCACTTGTCACTGTTTAACTGCAACCAGACGCTGCAGGCATTAGGGTTATATACCTTTTCGTAATCCGCAGAGAACTGTAAACGTTTCGCTGCATCCATATAATCAATGATCTCAATATTGGTGGCGTACCAGATGTCGTCTCTGCCGCCCATGTATTTACAGAAGTTCTCGATCACATCCCAGTTGTCATTATTATCGAACTCGTAGCTGTGCCCCCAGACATACATCAGCTTCAGGTACTGGCTTTTCTTGAAATCAGCAAAAAATTCCGCGTACTCCATCAGCTTCGGATCATTATGATGGCAGGTAGCATGCCACTCCAACGGATCCTTCGGCAGTGCAAAATCCGGAACCGTCTCTACCACTCTGGCATAAGCCACGCCCAGCTGACGATACAGCTGCTTGATCTCCTCGCTGTAAGAACCGTTGGGATACGCATGTCCCCTGACGATCTGTCCTGTCCATTTCTCCAGACCTTTCCGATCCTCCAGAAGCTCCTGTGCCACTTCCACTAACGGACATCTCTCGATGGTAGGATGCGTCATGGTATGGGTTGCGATCTCATGTCCCGCATACAGCCCTTCCATTTCTTCAAAAGTCATGCGGGGGCGTTCTCCCACCTGACCGTAATTCAGATTAAATGTTCCCTTGATACCATATTTATTGAAAATGTCGATCAGGCGTCTGTCCTGTACCTTACCGTCATCGTAACTCATGGTCAGTGCTTTGGCTTTTCCACCGGGGAAACAAGTATATACTTTCATCTTTTCCATCCTTTTCTACTGTAATTTCTATTGTGGTTTTAATAATATGATGATTTTCATCCCATATGTTTTCATCATATTACGACCGGAACGATTTTGCAACTGATAAGAATCCGGCATTAACTATCTTTAACGTGCAGAACTTTCCATTGCCTTCCTTCCATTCATCCTTTAATATAATAAAGTATACAACAAATAAACAAATTCCAGTGAGAAGGGAGCATATTTATGAAAAAATTCAACTCCTTCCGTAATCGCCAGAACGGCTTTGAAGATTTAGGTTCCGGCACCGCGGAAGCAGCAAAATCGAAAAAAAGCTGGTGGAAGGTACCAGTCACCATTCTTGTGATTCTGGTAATCGCTATTTTTATTTTCAATTCCACCTATCAGATCCGCGAACAGGAGCAGGCGGTTCTGATCACCTTAGGACAGGCAAAAGCGGTTACGGATCCCGGACTTCATTTTAAGATACCGTTCATCCAACAGGTCCGCAAGGTCAATACCACCATTCAGGGATTTTCCCTGGGATATGATGTAGATTCCAATTCTTCGGAAACCGACGATTCTCTCATGATCACTTCCGATTACAATTTTGTCAACGTCGATTTCTTCGTAGAGTATCGCTTCAGCGATCCGGTAAAAGCAGTCTATGCTTCCAAAGACCCTGTGCTGATCCTGCGTAACATCAGCCAGAGCTGTATCCGCACTGTCATCGGCAGCTATCCGGTAGATGACGTACTGACCACCGGTAAAAATGAGATTCAGGCTGCTATTAAAGAAATGATTCTGGAGCGTCTGAGCGAACAGGATATCGGTATTCAGCTAGTAAATATCACGATCCAGGATTCCGAGCCGCCTACCTCCGAAGTCATGGAGGCTTTCAAGGCCGTAGAAACCGCCAAGCAGGGAAAAGAAACCGCTCTGAACAATGCCAACAAATACCGCAATGAGCAGCTTCCTCTGGCGCAGGCACAGGCAGACGGTATCATTAAGGACGCTGAGGCACAAAAAACCGAGCGCATCAATGAGGCTACTGCACAGGTTGCACGTTTTAACGCTATGTACGAGGAATATATCAAGAACCCGGCCGTCACCAAACAGCGTATGTTCTACGAGACCATGGAAGAAGTCCTGCCGGATCTCAAGGTAGTCATCGAAAGCCCCAACGGCAATACACAGACCTTCTACCCTTTGGAATCTTTCACAGGTACGACAACCGGTTCTTCCACAGAAAACAGTACCTCTGAAACCGCACAATAATCATTGTCTCCAGAAAGGCAGTTTTAATAATATGAAAAAATTAAAAAATATATCTCTGATTCTATTGGTACTGGTGCTGCTGGTCATCGGATCCTCCAGCATTGTCGTTACCAACGAAAACGAATACAGTCTGATCCGACAGTTCGGTAAAGTAGACCATGTAGTGAGTTCTGCAGGTGTTACCTTTAAGATTCCTTTTGTACAGAGCGTCGATAAGCTTCCGAAGGAGATCCTGCTCTATGATCTGTCTTCCTCCGATGTCATCACCAGTGACAAGAAGACCATGATCTGCGACAGTTACATTTTATGGCAGATCAACGACCCTCTGAAATTTGCCCAGACCCTGAACTCTTCCATCTCCAACGCGGAGAGCCGTCTGGACACCATTGTATATAACTCTACGAAAAATATCATAAGCAGTACTACTCAGAATGATGTGATCTCCGGTCGTGACGGAGAGCTGGCGGCAGCCATCATGAAAAACATTGGGAACACCACCGAGCAATACGGTATTGAATTGCTCTCCTTCGAAACCAAACAGCTGGATCTGCCCAGTGATAATAAAGCGGCCGTCTATGAGCGCATGATCTCCGAGCGTGAAAACATCTCCGCAACTTATACCGCAGAGGGAAGTTCCGAAGCTCAGAAGATCCGGAATACCACGGACAAAGAAGTCAACGTCCTCCTGTCAGAAGCCAATAAAAATGCTGAGATTCTCATTGCGGAAGGCGAAGCGGAATACATGCGCATTCTGTCAGAAGCCTATTCGGATGAATCCAAGCAGGATTTCTATTCCTTCGTCAGAAGTCTGGATGCTCTGAAGGCTTCCATGACCGGTGATAATAAAACCGTGATCCTGTCCCCGGACTCTCCGATTGCGCAGATCTTTTACGGAAGATAACGTGAAAGCCGGCGTCTGCAATATTCTTGCAGGCACCGGCTTTTTTTATGCCAGAATCTCTTCAATCTTACGTCTTTCTTCATCGCTGAAGGAAGTTGCATGTACAATTCCAATATTATCCAGGATCTGTGAAGGCTTGGAAGCTCCGATCAGAACACTGGTAATATCCCCATCCCTTAAGATCCAGGACAGTGCCATCTGTGCCAGGGTCTGTCCTCTCTGGGATGCCAGATCGTTCAGTGCACGTACCTTCTTCAATGTCTCTTCCACGATCGCCGCTTCTTTCAGGAACCTGCCGTCGGTACGGACACGGCTGTCCTCGGGAATACCGTGGAGATAACGGTCGGTCAGAAGTCCCTGTGCCAGCGGGCTGAACGTAATGATGCCGATGCCATGGGCAGCCGCATAATCCTTCAATCCGTCCTTCTCAATATCTCTTACAAACATGGAATATTTTCTCTGGTTGATAATGAACGGGGTGCCCAGCTCCTTGAACAATTCTGCCGCTGCAATGGTCTGTTCTTTATTGTAATTGGATATTCCCACATACAATGCCTTACCAGATTTCACAATGCCGTCCAGTGCACGAACGGTCTCCTCCAACGGTGTATTTGGATCCGGTCTGTGATGGTAGAAGATATCCACATAATCCAGTCCCATGCGCTTCAGGCTCTGATCCAGGCTGGCCACGAGATACTTTTTGCTGCCCCAGTTGCCGTAAGGTCCGGGCCACATATCATAACCGGCTTTCGTGGAAATCACCAGTTCATCACGATATACACCCAGATCCTTTTTCAGAATACGACCGAAATTCTCTTCTGCCGCACCGTATACCGGTCCGTAGTTGTTCGCCAGATCGAAGTGTGTGATACCGTGATCAAAAGCAGTGTGACACATGTCCAGCATGTTGTCAAAATTCCCATTGGAGCCAAAATTGTGCCACAGTCCCAAGGAGACTGCCGGAAGCTGCAATCCACTTGCACCACAGCGGTTGTATTTCATTTCTTCATATCTTTTTTCATCTGCCTGATACATTTAAATAACCTCCTTCTTTTCTTTCCTTCATTTCTTTATTATAAATTTATTTTCATCCCATTTCTATGCGAATTATATAGAATAAAGTGCAATATCTTACGAATTATCTCTTACTTCCCACAGTCTTCAGGCGGCTGAAAAACAGGTAATATACAATAAAAGCGATACTGGTCACCGTCCAGGTCAGCGGATAGCTGAACACAATGGTGAGAATGTCATTTTTCAGAGGTACGGCTGTCAGGATCCATACCACGCGCAGTGCGCAGATCCCCAGACAGCAGATGATCATGGGAAGCCAGCTGTCGCCGATACCGCGCAGAGTACCGGACAAAATCTCAATGGCAATATAGGTAAAATATGTGGGTACCAAAAAGTGCAGAATCTGTTCTCCGATTACTACCACCTGAGCATCCGTGGTAAACAGTTGATAACAGATCGATGCATAATTATAGAGGATCACAGACAACAGTACGGTTGCCCCGGCTGTAATTCCCATACAGGTACGGACTCCCTTGTGTACACGATCCATTTTCCCCGCACCATAATTCTGTCCCACAAAGGTAGTGATCGATATGCCAAAGGCATTGACGATCATCCAGAACAGGCTGTCGATCTTGCTGTATGCTGTCCATGCCGCTACCGTATCCGTTCCCAATGCATTCACGCTGGACTGGATCAGAATATTGGACGATGTATACATTACCGACTGCAATCCCGCCGGAAGTCCGATCCGGATGATCCTGTGGAACATTCTTCCATCAAAACGGATCTTTCTCAGTTCCAGACGATGCATATCTTTCGTCCGCATCAGCACCCACAATACCAGCACAGCGCTGAGTGCCTGCGACAGTATCGTAGCAAGTGCGGCACCTGCCACACCCATATGCAGTCCGATGACAAACACAATGTCCAGCACAATATTGGTCAGGCAGCTGACGATCAGGAAATACAGCGGTCTCTTGGAATCCCCCACAGCCCGCAGGATACCTGCGCCCATGTTGTAGATCAGATTCCCGATAACGCCCAGAAAATAGATTCGGATATAGGTTGTCGACGGTCCCAAAATATCCTCAGGTGTAGACATCGCACGCAGTGCCCATGGTGCCGCCGTAATACCCACGATCATCATGCCGACTCCCGCCACCAGACTGAACGCAATGGAGGTATGTACGGCATAGCCTACCATCTCGGCACGTTTTGCCCCATAATACTGAGAGATAATGACTGTGGCACCGCTGGACAATCCCACGAAAAATCCCACCAGCAGCTGGATCAGCGTACCGGTGCCGCCACCTACCGCTGACAAAGCTTCTTTTCCGACAAAGCGCCCTACGATCACCGCATCTGCAGCATTATATAATTGTTGAAAAAAGGTCCCGAACAAAATAGGGAAAAAGAACAGGAGCAGCTGCTGCCAGATGACTCCCGTTACGATCTTGTTCTCTTTCTCTATAACATTTTCTGTCTGCTTTTGTGTCTTCTTTGTATTTTCTTCCATGTATATTATACCCTTTGAAAATCTGTGCTTCTACGATGATAGTATCATTTCCACCAAACCTTTTCAAGAGGGCAATCTTATCCACAGCCAAGGGCAGGAAAAACCCCGGGTGGTGGAAGCACCCGGGGTCCTTGTCTGCACCCGGATGAGTCGCAGCATCCGGGCACAGCACTCTGTATATACCAAATTGAGGGATTAGATAAAAGCTAAGTTAAGTTACTCCACGTCTTGCAGAGCTGCGAAGTCTTCTTCGCCGGTACGAACCTTTACTACCTTGTCAACGTTGTATACGAAGATCTTGCCATCGCCGATATGGCCGGTGTACAGAGCTTTCTTGGCAGCCTCGATCACAGTTGCTACTGGGATCTTGCTGACTACGACTTCTACCTTCACCTTGGGAAGCAGGGTCGCATCCATTTCAACACCACGATACATCTCGCCGGCGCCCTTCTGTACGCCACAGCCCATGACCTGTGTCATGGTCATACCGGTAACACCCAGATCGTTCAGTGCTTTCTTCAGTACTTCGAACCGGGCAAGCTTTGCAATAACCACTACTTTGTAGATTCCGGTTGCGGGAATTGCTGCCGGAACTGTCTCTACCTTTACTGCTGCTTCCTTCATGGTTGCGGAAGCTGCGTCATAATCACTTACACCAAGGCTGGTATTTTCATTTACCTCCATGGTCATAGTGTTGGAAATATCCATAATGCTGAAGCCTGCATATGCGGAAGGAAGACCATGCTCGCAGGAATCCAGACCTACAATTTCCTCTTCCTCAGATACGCGTAAGCCAACGGTTGCCTTGATGATCAGGAATGCAATGGTAATGGTTACTGCAGTCCATGCTGCTACACTTACAAAACCTAACAGCTGTAAACCAAGCTGCTTGAATCCGCCGCCATAGAACAGACCTACAATACTGTCGTTACCGGGTGCGGAAGTGGTTGCAAACAGACCGGTTGCAATGGTACCCCAGATACCGTTCAGGCAATGTACTGCAACTGCACCTACGGGATCATCAATATGTAACTTGTAATCCAGAAGCCATACACCGAATACTACCAGAAGTCCTGCAACAACACCGATTACGATAGCACCGAAGCAGTCGGTCACATCACAGGGAGCAGTAATTGCTACCAGACCTGCCAAAGATGCATTCAGGCACATAGATACATCGGGTTTGCCATACTTGATCCAGGTAAAAATCATGCAGACTACGGTTGCAACTGCGGGAGCTACGGTAGTGGTAAGGAATACGGAGCCTAACTGCTCTACGGAAGTACAGGCAGCACCGTTGAATCCATACCAGCCAAGCCTCTTATCCTTATCGAACTTACCGATACGGGGTCCTAACAGTTTTGCACCGATCAGAGCGGAAATACCACCTACCATGTGGATCGCACAGGATCCTGCGAAATCATGGAAACCAAGCTGTGCCAACCAGCCGCCGCCCCAGATCCAGTGAGCTTCGATGGGATAGATCAATGCGGAGATCACACCGGAGTAAATACAATAGGATAAGAACTTAGTTCTCTCTGCCATAGCACCGGATACGATGGTAGCTGTGGTAGCACAGAACACCAGGTTAAATACGAAATTTGAATAATCAAAATTCTCATAGGAGGTAAAGATATCCAGTCCCGGCTTACCGATCAGACCTACTACATCTTCACCAAGTAACAATCCAAAGCCGATCAGAATAAACACTACAGTACCGATACAGAAATCCATCAGATTCTTCATCAGGATATTACCGGCATTCTTGGCTCTGGTAAATCCGGTCTCCACCATTGCGAATCCTGCCTGCATCCAGAACACCAGGGCCGCACCGATCAGAAACCAGACTGCAAATAATTGACCGTCTACTGCGCTTAAGATTTCTTCTGTCATAACATTTTCCTCCTCACTCTTCGTGAAATATCTTCCACCATACTTCACCGGTGTAAAAAAATATGCGATACTATGGTCTCATCCTTCGAAGCCCCATTGCATCGCATCCTTAGGGTATAGCAGTTAAACTGTTTTCCACATACCCTTACGCTATTTTTGTCCGGCCACGCGCGTTGTGATACTGCCAAACAAAAAGGGCGCTACAGTTTTATTCTGTAGCGCCTTTGCTATGTTGAGAGTATAGCACCGAGATTTTAGTGTGTCAACCGGTTTTTTATAATTTCTTTACATTTTTTACAGTTCCAGCAGAAGCCGTTCATGTATGATTCCTTCCAATGTCATTCGATCCTGCCTGTGGAACCCCAGTTTTTCAGCCAGTCGCAGCGACACCCTATTCTCCGGCATCACCAGCATCTGCACCCGGTCGAAGCCCAGTTCCTCTTTTCCATATTGCAATAATGCCGTACAAACTTCCGTTGCCAGTCCTTTCTTTTGCCACGGGACTCCGATGACAAACCCCAGTTCCGGATCCTCATGACCCTCGCGGTTGGAAAATCCCGCTCTGCCGATGACCTGCCCAGTGGTTTTATCACAAATCGTCCAGACTCCGTAATTATAAAAGTAATACATATTTTCCGTATAGTCTTTCAGATAAGCTTCTTCCTGTTCCCGTTCCGGATACAACCCCTCCGTATACTGCGTCACGGAAGGCTCCGCATAGATCTCGTAGAGAGCATCCAGATCCTCCGCAGAGGTCTCCCGCACGAGGCAGCGGTCTGTCGTCAGAATATCCCAGGGGATCCCCATATATCTGCGATAGACCTTCTCCAGATAATCAAAATCCAGTTCACTGATATTTTCGCAGGCATAACGGACACCGCTAAAATCCTGATTCCTGTTGTCCTCATGGAGCCAGGCAAGCACCGGACAGCCCTGCTCCAAGAGTTCCTGCGCACGTGTGCCATTATCTACGATCCAGAGTTTTCCCTGCCCATTTCTTTGTTTGGAAAATTCTCTTTCCTGTCTCTGTCTACGAATCGCATCCAGCAGTGCCTGCATTTGCGCGTCATATTTTTTACGGTAGCTCACTCGTTCCTCGTCCGATGCACCTTCCGGATAAATTTCTATTGATACCTGCTTTAAAAAATCCATCTGCGGCAATTCTCCTCTTTACGTTTTCCTGGGAATCCATTACAATAATATTAATATTTTATTCTATTTCTGTTGAAAAAGGAAGAAAGGAAATTATTATGGCAAAGAATCCTATTGTTACTATTACTATGAAGGATGGCGGTGTGATCAAATGCGAGCTTTATCCTGAAATTGCACCCGAATCCGTTAACAATTTTATCAGTCTGATCAACAAGCATTTCTATGACGGTCTGATCTTCCACCGTGTGATCCGCGGTTTCATGATCCAGGGTGGATGTCCTGACGGCACCGGATGTGGTGGCCCCGGCTACAGCATCAAGGGTGAATTCGCTGCTAACGGCGTAAGCAACGATCTGAAGCATACCGAAGGCGTTCTGTCCATGGCTAGAGCTATGCATCCCGATTCCGCAGGCAGCCAGTTCTTCATCATGCATAAGACCAGCCCTCATCTGGATGGTTCTTACGCTGCTTTCGGCAAAGTCATCGAGGGTATGGATGTAGTAAATAAAATTGCCGAGACCGCTACTGATTACAGCGATCGTCCCCTGGAGGATCAGGTAATGGCAAACGTTACCGTAGATACCTTCGGTGAGACTTATCCCGAGCCTAACAGGCTGGATCGATAAACCAACCGCTCAGTTCAACTATTCAGAATCCCATTCGCAAAATCGCATCTTCGATGCTTTACTTTTGCTCATGTGGTTACTTCGTTAAATAAATAAGCGCTGCTGTTCTTACGAATACAAGTATTCGACGTACAGTAGTGCTTATTTATTTCTCTCTGAATAGTTGTTCATATTTTGTTTACAAATTCTTCAAGGAATCTTCAATTCCACAACACGTTTTGGACATTTCTGTTTCATATACTATAACCATAGAAACAAACAAAACAAAAACTTAAGCACACAACAGTTTCTTGTTTAAAAAACTTTTTCATAATAAATGCCAAGGATCAGAATCCTTGGCATCCTCCCTTTCTAGGGGTAAAATTACAGCTATCGCGGTAGAACACTACGCCGGATAGTTATTTTTTTTTCAAAAAAATCTCCCGCATCACTGCGAGAGATTTTTATTATGTCAAAATTATTCAGCCTTACCAACAGATCCGAACAGTTCCATCTTCTCCTTAACAGTAGCCTTGATAGCTTCTGCGCCGGGAGCTAACAGCTTACGAGGGTCAAAGCCCTTGCCTTCGAGATCCTTACCAGCCTCGATGTACTTACGGGTAGCATCAGCAAATGCCAGCTGGCACTCGGTGTTAACGTTGATCTTGGATACGCCCAGGTCGATTGCCTTCTTGATCTGATCTGCGGGGATACCTGTACCACCGTGCAGAACCAGAGGAAGCTCACCGGTCAGCTCCTGTACAGCTGCCAGAGTTTCGAAGCTTAAGCCCTTCCAGTTAGCGGGGTATTTACCATGGATGTTACCGATACCTGCTGCCAGGAAATCAACTCCCAGATCAGCGATAGACTTACACTCCTTAGGATCAGCGCACTCGCCCATACCGATAACGCCATCTTCCTCACCACCGATAGAACCAACTTCTGCCTCGATGGAAAGTCCCTTGCTGTGAGCAGCCTTAACCAGCTCAGTGGTCTTCTCTACGTTCTCAGCGATAGGATAATGAGAACCATCAAACATGATGGAAGAGAAACCTGCTTCAATACACTTATAGCAGCCTTCGAAAGAGCCATGATCCAGATGCAGAGCAACGGGAACATCAATGTCCAGATCCTTTAACAGTCCGTTTACCATACCAACGACTACATCATAACCGCCCATGTATTTGCCGGCACCCTCGGATACACCCAGGATAACAGGGGAACGAAGTTCCTTAGCGGTGAGCAGGATGGACTTTGTCCACTCCAGATTGTTGATGTTGAACTGACCTACTGCATAGTGGCCTGCTTTTGCTTTTTTGAGCATTTCTGTTGCGGATACTAACATTTTAATACCTCCATTTTATATACTCATTCTTGTTAGGATATACGAAATGTAATCCATTCCTAAATGCACACGGGAAACACATTTCGAATAATCACTTTGTGACTACCCAAACTATAACACAACTCTAACAAAAATGGAACAGCTTATTGTTAAATTTTTACCAAATTTTAAGATTCCTTCTACTCCACACGAATATCCATGCCCTGACAGATATTCTCGATCACTACTTTCGTATGAGTTCCTCCGTATTCTCCGTCCAGCGTCCAGGGCAGTGGCTCGGCAGACGTAATCTCCAGTCTGGAAGTCCTGAAGCAATACATGGCATTGGTATCAATGTCACGATTCAACAGCGAAACCATAATATTGTTCAGCTCCATAGGATTCCTCGGGCGCTTGATCAGTGTCACTTCAAATACACCGTCATCCAGCTTGACATTTTTACCGGTGATCCGCTTGAATCCGCCTACGGACACGGAATTCGTCACCATGCCGAAGATAAAATCATCCACTATCGTCGTATCCTCATAGTTGATCCTCATGGGGTAAGAACGGATCGCCGGCAGACGCTTCATGCCTTCCAGCAGATATGCCATATGACCCAGTACATTTTTCATATCCTGTCCGGTCTCATAGGAAACATCCGTGAACAATCCGAACGCTGCTATATAGACGAATATATCCTCGTTAAAGGCTCCCACATCACAGGCAAAATTATTCCCGTTTACAATACTTTCCGCTGCGCGCACCATATTTTTCGGTAATCCCAGACTTCCCCCGAAGTCGTTCGTGCTTCCTGCCGGAATATAACCGATGGGTGTACGGAAGTCACTGCGGATCATACCGGTGACCACTTCATCCAAAGTACCGTCTCCACCACTGCAGACTACGATATCGTAATCCCTGTCACGCGTCATGGTCTTCTCCATGGCATCTTCTCTTTTCTGTGTGGGATAGATTGTGATCTCATAACCGCCTCTGGTAAATACATCTAGAATATCTGCCAGTTTGTTGCGGATCTGTGCCTTTCCGGCTTTCGGATTATAGATAAATAACATCTTCTTCATAAACACTATCCTCAAAATATGCAAAACGGGACTAACAGAATTCTCTATCAGCCCCGCTCCTCGTCATACTATGTTCTTAAGCCACCTGACCGCTTAAAAACTTCTCAATGTTGTCCACAGCGGTCTGCTCATCTGCACCCTCTGCAGCTACCGTAAGCTCTTCGCCTGCGCAAAGTCCCAGGCTCATCATGCCCATGATGCTCTTGGCATTGATCCGCTTATCGTCTACTTCAAAATAAATGTTGCTTTCGTACTTGCTGGCTTCCTGTACCAACAGTGCCACCGGTCTTGCGTCCAGACCGTCTTCCAGTCTGACCTTAATGCTCCTTTTTGTCATAATTTTCCTCCTCTTTTACGTCCTGATCCTATCTGCTAATTCACTGAGTTTGCGTAATCTGTGGTTCACACCGGACTTTCCCACGGGCGGATCCAGGTATTCTCCCAGTTCCTTCAGCGGAGCATCCGGATTCTCCAGTCTGGCTTCCGCCATCTGGCTCAAAGGTTCCGGCAGATTCTCCAGTCCGTAGTGATCCCGGATATAAATAATATCCTCTATCTGTCTGGTCGCCGCATTTACGGTCTTCGTAATGTTGGCGGTCTCACAATTTACTCTTCGATTTACGGAATTGCGCATTTCCTTTACAATTCTTAAATTCTCCAGTTTCATTAAGGCAACGGGTGCCTCACATACATTCAGAAGGTCCACAATACCGGATCCTTCCTTCAGATAGACAACGTAATACTTCTTCCGAAGCACGATCTTGGCTTCTATATCAAATCCCTGTATCACACTCTGTAGTTGTCTCGCTTTGTCCTCATCAGTGCATACAAATTCCAGGTGATAACTCTTCTGCGGGTCGCTCATAGAACCAATGCAGAGAAAAGCTCCTCTTAAAAATGCTCTTTGACAGCAGGAATTTTTAATCAGCAGGGGACTTACAGGCTCCGACAGATCTCCGATCTTGTCAATCACACTGCACATTTGTTCCTCGCTGATTTTAACATCAGTATCTATATTATATGTTTTTTTCAATAATGTAAAGCCTTTTCTGACAACCGCCTCGTTTTCCGTCTGGAAACCGATCATAAAATCTCCCTCTGCAGAGCGTCCGTATTGACCACTAAAGTGCATGATCGCTGCAAGCTCTGCGATCTGGCAATGTCTTGCCGGGCTGATTCTCTTCGCCAGTTCTTCCTTTACCTCACTCGAAAATGACATGTTAGATTCCTTCTCTGGGCACATCACGATGGTACAATTTGATACCATAATGGCCTTCTGCCTTCATACGTTCATACAACTTGTTCGCCAGAGTAACGCTTCGGTGTTTGCCACCGGTACAGCCGATGGCGATCACCAGCCGGTATTTTCCCTCTTTAACATAGTTCGGGATCAAAAACTGAATCATGTCCGTCAGCTTGTCCAGGAAAACTCCGGTCTCCGGAAAGCTGCACACATAATCCTGTACCTCTTTGTCATTACCGGTCTTTGGCTTCAAATCTTCTATATAGTAAGGATTCGGCAGGAATCTTACATCAAATACCAGATCTGCATCTGCAGGGATTCCGTGCTTGAATCCGAAGGACATAACCGTTACCATAAGACTATTGTATTCTTCATTCTGAACAAAAATACGATCTAACTCTTCCTTCAGTTCCCTGACCAACAAGTTGGAGGTATCGATAACATAATCTGAATTCTTGCGGATGGTCTCTAAGATCTTACGTTCCTTATGAATGCCGTCTTCCACTCTGCCATCTGCGGCAAGAGGGTGCACACGTCTGGTCTCCTTATACCGTTTTATCAGAGCAGTATCATCGGAATCCATAAACAAAATCTCGAATTTGTAGCCTTTTTCCTTTAATTGTTCCAAAATACGGGTGGCATCCGTAAAATTCTGGTCCGCACGGACATCCAGCCCTAACGCTACCTTACTGATCTCACTGCCGGGCATGGCAATCAGTTCCACGAACTTTTCCACCAGAGATACCGGCAGATTATCCACGCAGTAAAATCCGGCATCTTCCAAAAGCTTTAATGCCGTTCTTTTTCCGCCACCACTCATACCAGTTACTACTACAAATCTCATATGCACCTCTCACCTGTAATTTCATGTTGCATACGTAACTATTCGAAATCACATTCACAAAATCACCTCTTCGAGGCTCTGAATAGTTACAGCATTTTGATCTCCGGTTCCAGATCGACGTGAAAACGTTCCTTCACCCTTCTCTGCACTTCCCAGATCACATCTTTTACATCTTCTGCGGTAGCATTGCCGGTATTAATGATAAAACCACAATGCTTATCCGACACTTTGGCTCCTCCTACGGAATATCCACGAAGCCCAGCCTCCATGATCAGTTGTCCGGCAAAATGTCCCTCGGGACGTTTAAAAGTACTACCGGCGCTGGGATATTCCAGCGGCTGCTTCTCTCTGCGACGGATCGCCAGTTCTTCCATTTTAGCTGCTATCTCCTGCGGATCCCCTGGCTGTAACCGGAAAGTCACTTTCGTGACTACAAAGGGCTGATTTTGGATGACACTGGTACGATAACCGTACTCCATGGTACTGTTATCCAGCTCCATGATCTCTCCGTTACGATTGACTACCGTCACAGTAGTCACTACCTGGCTCATCTCTCCGCCATAGGCTCCGGCATTCATCACGGCTCCGCCGCCGACAGTGCCGGGGATTCCCGCTGCGAATTCCAGTCCGGTCAGACCATTCTCTTTTGCGGTCTTCGCTACCTGGCTCATCAGGGCTCCCGCCTCTGCCTCCAGGCATGTGTCCTTCACTTCGATCCTGCTCATATATTTTCCGATCACCAGAACGATACCCCGGTAGCCACCATCGTCTACTAACAGATTGCTCCCATTACCGATCACCGTATAAGGGACATCCACCAGGCGCAGATACTTCTGTATCCTGCAGAGCTGATCTTCATTTTCCAGATAGATCAGACAATCCGCCGGTCCGCCGATGCGGAAGGTAGTATGCAATTTCATGGGTTCCTGAAACAGAATCCTCTCTGCCGGTACGATTTCTTTTAATGCTTCTATCACTGTTGCACTTATCATGTATATCAGGCCGCTCTTTCTTTTTATTATAGTTATTCCAAACAGGCCTACTTTAATACCAGTGCTGCAGCGCCGTAGATTCCGGCATCATTTCCAAGCTTGGCCAGGGCGAATTTCGCCTGCTTGCAGGGACCGAAAGCACATCTCTTATAAGAAGGCTCTATGTATTTGAATAAAATATCTCCGGCCTTGGATACACCACCGCCAATGACAAAAATCTGGGGATCAACTACGCTGGCTACTGCTGCAAGTCCCTTGCCAAGATATTCACCGAACTGTTCTGCGATCTCAATTGCTACTTTGTCCCCTGCCTTAACTGCATCGAATACCGTCTTGGCAGAGATCTCACTGCCACGCAGAATGCTGGGTGCATCGTCTTTTGCCAGGCGTCTGTTCGCCAGGCGGGTAATTCCGGTAGCAGATGCATACTGCTCCAGACAGCCCTTGTTCTTGCAGCCGCAGACTTCTGTCTCATTATCTTCCATGTGAATATGTCCGATCTCACCACCTGCACCGTTGGTTCCGGTCAGGATTTTGCCGTCAATGATGATACCTCCGCCAACACCGGTTCCTAAAGTAACGGCTACCAGGTTGGAATAGCCTTTACCTCCGCCCTGCCACATTTCGCCCAGGGCTGCAACATTGGCATCGTTGCCCGCTTTCACGGTAACGTCCAGATCCAGTTCTTTTTTCAACGTTTCAGCAAGATCAAAAGATCCCCAGCCGATATTAACAGCACCGTTGACCATGAAGCCATCGGCATTTACCGCACCGGGAGCGCCGATTCCCACGCCTACCAGGTCTGCTGCGGTGATGTTCTTTTCCTGCATTTTATTTTTGATGGATGCTGCGATATCCGGCAGAACTTTCTCTCCACCGTTATCCTTGACCGTAGGGATCTCCCACTTGTCCAGCACCTGTCCTTCGTCATTGAACAGTCCTAATTTAACTGTGGTTCCTCCCACATCTACTCCAAATGCATACTTACTCATCATCTTCGTCCTCCTCACGTCTTTTTGCCAGGGAATTCTGTACACGGGTGTACAGTTCCTTTGCAGCATTGTAACCCATCTTCTTCTGACGATGGTTAACTGCTGCGGTCTCACAGATCACCGCCAGATTACGTCCGGGACGGATCGGAATGTTATGGCACACTACCTTATTTCCCAGATATTCGGTGTAACTTTCTTCCAGTCCCAGTCTGTCGTACTCTTTATCTTTATCCCAGTCTTCCAGGCGGATGACCAGATCGATCGTCTGCGTATCTTTTACGGAAGATGCACCGAACAGAGCCTTGACATCCACGATACCAATACCTCGCAGTTCAATGAAATGCTTCGTGATATCCGGAGCCGAGCCTACCAGAGTATCATCGCTTACTTTACGAAGTTCTACCACATCATCGGTTACCAGACGATGTCCTCTCTTGATCAGCTCCAGAGCCGCCTTAGACATCCACCAGTACGCCGTGTACGGAGATACAGGGAGCCAACTTGACATTCAGCCAGCGGATGATCTCTGACATAAAATCGGAAGTGGATTTCTTGGTAGATAATACAGGAACTTCATGTCGGATCGCTGTCTCCAGGAAAATAGGATCCGGCTTCAGGTCACGGCTGAATACAATACAGGGAATATCATAAGACATCAGCTTGTCATATGCTTCCTTACGGGTCTCATCCGTCAGCCCCTCCATATAAGTATATTCCACAAATCCGATAATCTGCAGTCTGGTGGCATCGAAATGCTCAAAATATCCGGCTAACTGCAGTGCCGGACGGTTGATATCCGGCTGTGTGATCTTCACATGCTTCACATCGATCTCCGGTGTGAGGTTTTCCAGTTTCATTTTTTCGATAACACGGGTCAAACTTACACTTGCCATACTAATTTCCATACCTTTCTGCGAAGAACCCGCCCCGTACACATTTTTGAAGGTTCCCGCTTCATTATCGTATTGTAACTTTTGAAGTTACCATATTACTTATGATTGTACCACAGGCGATCGCTTCTGTGAAGCGAAAAAGGCTACAATCTCCTGTGCTGTGCGCTCATTCATTTCGGGAATTTCCATCAGTTCTTCCACTGTTGCCTGCCGGATCTCCTCTAAGGACTTGAAGTGCCGCATCAGGGCTTTTCGTCTGGCGGGGCCCACCCCGGGGATATCATCCAATACAGATTTCACCTGAGTCTTACTGTGCAGGGATCTGTGATACTCAATTGCAAAGCGGTGAGCCTCGTCCTGGATTCTGGTGATCAGCTTGAACCCTTCCGAATGGGTGTCGATCGGAAGTTCGATATTATGATAATACAGACCTCTGGTACGGTGGTTGTCATCCTTGACCATACCGCAGACCGGAATGTCGATTCCCAGTTCTTCCAGTACGGACAGCGCGATATTCACCTGTCCGCGGCCACCGTCCATGAGGATCAGATCCGGGAACTTGGTAAAGCTGCCGTACTCCTGATCCATCTCCTGTTCTTCCAACTCTCTGCTCTCTTCCATACCGTGGCGGAACCGTCTCGTCAGTACTTCCCGCATGCAGGCATAGTCATCCGGACCGGAGACACTTTTGATCTTGAATTTACGATAATCGCTGCGTTTCGGTTTTCCTTTTTCATAGACCACCATGGATCCTACATTTTCAAAACCGTTGATATTAGAAATATCATAGGCTTCCATCCGGGCAGTGCCGGTTAACGGCAGCTTTAACAGATCGGAGATCTCTTTCACCGCACCGATGGTTCGACCTTCCTCGCGTTTTAACTTTTCCCTATCCTG
>OMAO01000618.1_pt1 | contig 17905 bp, 15 predicted proteins | sample 1644641 | NCBI WGS metagenome assembly OMAO01 (sample SAMEA103958120, study PRJEB25191) | human gut metagenome | biome: human-associated habitat [ENVO:00009003]; feature: intestine environment [ENVO:2100002]; material: feces | place: Germany | collected 2013/2015
GTTAGCCAATCTGTACAATCCGGCAGCTTATGAATGGGCTTGGCTGAACTGTTACCTCAGTTTTATTTCATGGGAAAAGATCATATGGAACTTTTGAAGTTGATGTGGCATAATCTTAGATAGATTGAATCAATGAAAGTAGAGGAGTGTAGAGTTATGACGATTTTAAATCAGTTGAACAGTGCGCCCATGTACCTCATTTGTGGTGGTATCATTGCATTTGTGGCAGTTGTCTGCGTGATTTTCCTCATCAGGGCTTATCGGGCGGGCAAGGCACTGGGAATGGATGAAACGAAAATGAAACGGACCATTATTTCAAGTGCAACCTTTTCGGTACTGCCGAGTATTGGAATTTTACTGGGAGTCATTGCACTTTCCGGAAGTCTGGGAACACCGTGGCCGTGGCTTCGGCTTTCCGTGATCGGAGCGCTTCATTATGAGACACAGGTAGCCCAGGCGGCAGCGGAGCAGGTGGGAATGACCACACTTTCTGCATCTGAAATGACAGCAACGTCATTTTCTACGATTGCTCTGTTGATGAGTATCTGTATTATGTGGGGCATGGTATTATCGATTTTCTTAAATAAGAAATATACACAGAAGCTCACGAAGAATTCTTCTTCCGGCAAGTCGGGATCAGCCGGTTTTGCGGATCTTGCGATGACCGCAATGTTCATTGGACTTGTGAGTACCTACATTGGCCGTTATATTGGAGGCTTTATTTCTGAAAACGGTCTGTTTACCTTTAATGGAGACATCATTCCGCTTGTGGTTATGGTGGTTTCTGCACTGGTAATGGGAATCTTCGTATTTTTGTCCGAAAAGAAAAAGCTTGGATGGGTGGACAGCTTTTCCATTGCAGGAAGTATGATTGCCGGTATGGCAGCCGCTGTGATTGTCGGGCTGATCTGAGCCTGAATTTTATGATCCTGTGTAACTATTCAGTACAGGTCGAAGCACATGCTGCCAAGACCGTACGAATATGATTCAATAGTGCAAAATCCCATCAGCGAAGCTGTTTTTAAATGGATTTTGCATCGTAACTGTGAAGGTACTGAACAGTTACAATAGATATATCAATGACAGCAGATACATAGAAGTGAGTAGTAATTTTAAGAAGGGACACGAAAATTATGGAAGAAAATAAAACAAGTACGTGGGAAGAATACCGGAAACGCACACATGTAATTGGAAGAGTAGTAAGTGCCGTGACACTGGTTATGCTGGTAGGGGCACCGTTTCTGATGGGAAAAATTTTAGGAGCTTATCCGGATCTTGGAGCGGTGGCAAGGGCCTTTTTATCCGTAGGGCTGGTATGGCTTGTAAGCAGTGTGGCAGAGTTTTTGATTTATACACCGATGCTGGGGTCCGGTGGTGGATACCTTGCATTTATTACCGGTAATCTGATTAATATGAAGATTCCATGTGCAGTCAATGCGCGTGACATGGTGGGTGCGAAGACCGGAACACCGGAAAATGAAATCATTTCTACGATTTCCATTGCGACCTCATCCCTTGTCACGATTCTGGTTCTGGCAGCCGGCATCCTGTTAATGGTTCCGTTGCAGCCGGTTTTACAGAGTGAAGTATTGCAGCCGGCGTTTGAAAACGTGGTTCCGGCGTTATTTGGAGCGATGGCCTATAAATATTACCGTAAGAATATGCATATAGCCGTATTCCCGCTTGTGTTGATGAGTGCGCTGTTTATTCTTGTACCGGGACTGATCGGATCGACCAGCTTTATGATTATTCCGTCCGGCGCAGTTGCTATTCTGGCAGCGTGGATTTTCTTTAAGAAGGGAAAGAAAGACCAGGCAGAGTAAGGATATTATTCTGACCAGATTCAGGTTGAGAATTTTGAATAGTTACACTCATTTATTGATAGAGCAGGAAAGGTAACTGCAATAAAAAGAAACGGTTACGAAGAAAGAAGGAAAGAGAATTATGAAATATGTAGGATTGGTTTTACTTGGAATACTTCTGATCATCATTTTATTGTTACTGATTGCAATAATCCGGACACTTCTGATGCCGGACAAAGCTTCCTATTATCAGCCGGAAGCAGATGAAAAAGAGGCACTCCGGCTTGCCGAAAAGCTTTCTAAGATGGTACAGTGTGACACGACCTCCCATGCCGGAGAGACGGAAGTAGAGAAATATCTTGGATTTCATAAGGTTTTAGAGGAGCTTTTCCCATTGGTACATAAAGAGCTTCAGAAAACCGAAATAGATGGAAACCTGTTATATTACTGGAAGGGAAAATCGTCCGAAAAGCCGATCCTTCTGATGAGTCATCAGGATGTCGTTCCGGCAGAGGGAGAGTGGATTCATGCTCCTTTTTCCGGAGATATTGCAGATGGTAAGGTATGGGGACGAGGTACGGCGGATACGAAGTGTACGGTAATGGCTTTTCTGGAGGCAGTGGAAGAACTGCTTGCGGAAGGCTTTGTGCCGCCGACGGATGTGTATCTGGCATCCTCCTGTACTGAAGAATGGGCAGGAGACGGAGCACCGAAGCTTGTAAAGGAACTGCAGCGAAGAGGAATCCGGCTGTTCCTTTTGTGTGACGAGGGTGGAGCCATTATTACGGAACCCGTTGGAGGAATTCATGGAAACTTTGCAATGGTGGGTGTCTTTGAGAAGGGCAAAGCCGACGTGAAATTTACTGCAAAAAGTAATGGAGGACACGCCAGTGCACCGTCCAAGGGAACACCGATTGCACGCCTCTCCGCTTTTGTAACTGAAGTAGAGAAGCATTCACCGTTTCGTAAGAAGATGCTTCCGGAGGTTTCTGCCATGTTTACTTCTCTGGCACCATATGCCTCTTTCGGGTTAAAGCTGGTGCTTGGAAATATATGGCTGTTTAAGCCGCTCTTAAAAGCGGTACTTCCGAAGATCAGTGCACAGGCAGGAGCTATGCTGCAGACGACAATTGCATTTACCATGCAGTCCGGTTCCGATGCATATAATGTGATTCCGCAGGAAGCAACCCTTGGAGCCAATATGCGCTTTATTCCCCATCAGGGAGAAAAGGAAAGCCTTGAAATTATCAGGAATCTGGCTTCCAAATACGGTTTAGAGACAGAAATTATCCATTCCAATGACTATACAAAGCCCGTAGATATCTATGGTGAGGGCTATCGAATGCTGGAACAGGTGATTGCACAGACCTTTCCCGGACTGCCATCCAGCCCTTATGTAATGACCGGGGCTACCGATGCACAGTTCTATAGTCCGGTATGTGACAACTGCATCCGCTTTGCACCTGTGGTTTTCGGACCGGAGCAGATGAAGGGCATGCATGGCCTGAACGAGTGCATTGAATATAACTGCCTGCCCGGTGCGGTGCAATTCTATAAGAATCTGATCCGCGCGGAGAAGTAATTGAAATTGAAACTGTAACTGTCCGGGATATGTGACAAAAATAGTAGTACTGGGTATGGAAGACAAAATAAAGTTACTGTACCCATTTGGATCCCGGAAATTAGTGGTTGCTGTTTCCAGATGCATTCTTTATAATAAAAGATGAAATCATACAAAGGGGATCAGACCGCGTGCAGGTATCGGAAAAATTAATCAGACCATTAACGGAAGTCAAATATTTAAATGCGGATAATGTCAGCAGATATCGCTGCATTATGCGCATTTTTTTTGAAAGCTATGAAAAACTGAAATACTGGCTGTATCAGGAGGAAGTACTGGAAGAAATGAGGAAGGATCCGTTTTTTAGGGACTATACTCCTGAGCAGTGCCAGCAGGATCTGACGATGCTGGCTGAGTGGAAGAACCTGAATACCATTCAGGATACCAAAAAGGTCTCATCCATTGAGGAATTCAAGAACAGGAAATACCGGTATCAGATGTCGGAATACAGCGTAGAGATTGAGCGTCTGGTATTGCGTCTTGAAAATCTGTTGGTGGAAGGGGCTTCCCTGGAACCAACTCTGCTTGAGCGGATCCGGAGAAATATTGAAAAGTTTCCGGAAATGGAACAGAAGGACAACAGTGAAGTCTATACCTGGTGGAACGACCTTAACAATGATTTCGTGAGACTGAATCAGAACTATCAGGATTATATCAGGGATCTGAACAGTGTGAAGGCAGAAGAAATGATGCGGACCAAAGAATTTCTGGTGTTTAAGGATCGTCTGATTGAATATCTGAGAAATTTCATCAAAGGGCTGCAGCGAAATGCCGGTGTCATTGAAGAAAGTCTGCAATCACTGGACACAGAACTCAGGGAGAAGGTATTCCGGAAGATTATTGAATTCGAAATACTGATTCCGCGTATGGATACAGAAATTACGGAGAAAATGCTCGAACAGAAGATACGGGGGCGATTTCAGAGCATTTACGACTGGTTTGCCGGTGCCGGAGATCAGGAGAATGAAGCGGCGAGGCTATTTGATGCAACGAACGAAATTATACGGAGAATTACCAGATATGCCGCTCAGTTAAGTGAAAAGAATGCTTTGGGAGCTAACCGCAAGGAGGAATATCGCAAGGTTGCGGATCTTTTTATGCGATGTGAGGATATCAATGAGGCACATAAGATGTCGGCGATGGTATTTGGAATGGAACGTCCTTTTCATATTTCCGGAGATCCGGAACGGGAAACAGACAGCATGAATGGAGGAGTTTACGAAGAACAGCCAATCTGTGTGGAGCTGAAGCCGAGAATCCGCTCTTACCGTGAGAAGACCAACCGGAGCGCCATTATGGAAAACACCCGGATGAAGCAGGAAACCAGACAGAAAATGATAGAACAGCAGAAAGAAGAGATGAAGAAAATCCGGCTTCTGGAAAAGAATGGAGAAATTGACTTTTCGGATCTGCCGGTTTTAGAGCCAAGGATCCGGGAAATTTTACTGAAGTGGATTTCCGATGCCATGGAGTCGGCAGACTTTTCGGCAAGAACGGATGATGGACGGAGATATCGTCTTGAGCGAAGCAGTACGAATGAAAAGTGTGTGGTTCACTGTGAGGATGGAAACTTCACAATGCCTAAGATGAGGATTGCTTTTGAGGGAGAGAACGTATGAAGGAACTGGAAATGCTGCTGAACCAGCGCTGGATTCTCAAAGCCGAGGATAAGGAATTGTATTACAGGGTCAGGGATTCAGTCGGAGAGCTGCGGAAATACTGTACAGAGAAGCTGGGCTGTCAGATCCTGGACAATTCCCTGATGATTAAAATGGAGAAGATACCGGTTGTTCCGGAAGCCTTTATGGGAATCCGGGAATTTACTTCACGGGAGGAGTATGTGTACCTGTGCATTTTATTAATGTTTCTGGAGGATAAGGATGCACAGGAGCAGTTTATTCTTTCCCAACTGACAGAATATCTGTCCGCACAGCTCCCGGGAGAGCTTAGTGACTGGACGGTTTATACGAACCGGAGAAGACTGATCCGTGTACTTCGGTATGCGGTAAGTCAGGGGATTCTGGGGATAACGGATGGAGCTGATGAACTGTTTATGGACGATGCCGGCGGTGAGGTGTTATATGAGAATACCGGTGCTTCCCGGTATTTTATGAGAAACTTTCCCAAGGACATCATGGGTTATGGCAGTTCGCTGGATTTTAGGGACAGTGAATGGTTCGATGTGGATGAAGACAGGGGGTTTGCCAGAAGGCATCGTGTTTACAAGCGTCTTTTATTTGCACCTGCCATGTATCGTGAGGACGGATCGGAGGAGGATTTTGAATATCTGAAATATTATGGGCGAAGACTTGGAGAAGAGCTCGAGAAGCTGTTTGACTGTCATGTTCATATTCATCGGGGGAGCGCTTATCTGATATCCGTGGAGGACTGCAGAATGGGAACGACATTTCCGGGCAACAACTCGCTGGCAGATATTATTCTGCTGTGTGCGGCACTGGTCAGAAAGAAAATCGTACAGCAGGAGTGGACAGTTTCCAAAGATGAAATGGGACTGGTGGATAAAATTGAATTCGAAGCATTGCTTAAGGATGTGAAGAAGCAGTTCGGCTCCGGATTTTCGAAGAACTACAGGGAAATGCCGGAGGGAGAGTTTGTGAGGACCATTATGGATGAAATGGAGCGATGGATGTTTATCCGGTGCGAGGATGAGCTGCATCAGGTGAAGCTTTGTCCGCTGATGGGAAAAATCGAAGGGACATACCCAAAGACTTACGCAGGAGGAAACGAAGATGAACAGTAGATGGCAGGCAGGTAAGATTGGTCTGATCAATTTCTGGTATTATGATGAACAGGAATTTCCGTTTGTAAAAGGAAGAATGCTGCTGCGTGGATCGAACGGCTCCGGCAAATCGGTCACCATGCAGAGCGTAGTTCCGCTTCTCCTGGATGGAAACATGAGTCCGGAGCGTCTTGATCCCTTCGGCTCCAGAGACCGTAAGATGAGCAGCTATCTGTTGGAAGAAAATGACGGTCGGGAAGAGCGGACAGGCTATCTTTACCTTGAGTTTAAAAGAAAAGACAGCGATATTTACTTTACGATAGGAATGGGGATTCGCGCCAGAAGAGGAAAGCCTCTTGATAAATGGTATTTCAGTCTGACGGATGGACGCCGTGTCGGAAAGGATTTCTTTCTGTATAAGGACATGGGAGAGAAGGTCACGCTTTCGCGAAGGGAGCTGGAATATCGTGTCGCAGACGGTGGAAAGGTGTTTGACCGTCAGGTGGAGTATATGGACTACGTCAACCGGCAGATCTTTGGCTTTGAGACGCTGGATGAATATAAGGAAATGCTGGATCTGCTGATCCAGTTGAGAACGCCTAAGCTTTCCAAGGATTTCAAGCCTTCGGTTATTAATGATATCCTGAGTGATTCGCTGCAGCCTCTTTCCGATGAGGATCTGCGTCCAATGTCAGAAGCCATCGAAAATATGGATACCATGAACATGAATCTGAAAAGCCGCAGGGAAGCCAGACAGGCTGCGGAGAAGATCCATGTGATTTATCATAAATATAATAAGCTGCTGCTGTGGGATAAGGCAGAGCATCTTCTGCAAAGTGAACAGAAACTGCAGAAGACTCTCGAGGAGCAGAAGCAGTATGAGGAGCAGTACCGGAGCTGCTGCAGCAGAATTGAGGAGCTGGATCAGGAGATCCGGCAGATTAATGAAAAGAAGGAGACCCTGGAAAAGGAAAGGGAATCCTTAAATAAAAGTGATGCGGTTGCGTTGAAGATGCGCGAAACGCTTCTTACAGGAGAGATTGAACAGAATGACAGGAATCTTAAGGATAAAAAACGCTTTCTTACTGCGAAGGAAGAGCAATGCCGGGATGCAGAACGGCAGATCCGGGACGAAGAAGACCGGAAATACCGGAAGGAAACGGAATTAAAGGAAATCCTCAATGAAATGCAGGATGAGGCGGAGCAGATGGCCTTCCAGGAGTTTGCCTTTATGAGGGAGGAATTGGTGGAGCATCTGGAGGAAGGCTACAAATTTGAGCTTCACCGCCAGCAGTTTGAGCATACAAAACAGAAGATTGCAGAAGGGGAGGAGCTTCTTTCAAGGCTGCAGCTTCTGAACAGACAAAAGGAAGAGATGATTCAGAAAAGGGAACGGCAGATCCGGGAGCTGGATGCCATTCAGAGAAGACTTTCCGAATGGGAGGGTGCCCTTTTGCAGGCCGGGAATGAATGGAAGGAAGAGGTGTTCCGATGGAATAAGAGCAATACGGAGCTGAAGCTGGATCATGATCTGTTAAGAGAACTGGCTTCATTTGCAGAGAACTATGAAGAAACCTCAGATTTTGCAGTGATCCGGAATAAGGTTTCGGCACCGTGGATTCAGGGAAATCAGCTTATATCCAACCTGCTCCATGAAAATCGCACGATGTATGAAACACTTGGAGAAGAATTAAAGGAGGCAGAGAAGGAGCTTATTGATTGGGAAAACCGCAGGGAACCGCAGCCGGTACGGTCAGAGGCAGTGCTCCGGAACAGGCAGAGGCTGGAAGAAGAAGGCATACCTTATCAGGAATTCTATAAGCTGCTGGAATTTGGTTCAAAGCTCAGTGAGGAGGAGTGTAATCATCTGGAAGAAGCCCTCTTACAGATGGGCATTCTGGATGCGGTTGTGGTGGAAGAGCAATACCGGGATCAGGTGCTAAGACCGGTAAAGGGATGTGAGGATCATTACCTTTTCACCGGCAAAACGACTTCCGGACAGAGCCTTCTGGATGTGCTGGAGCTGAATGAGGAGGTCAATGATATTTTCTCCAATCAGAGACTTACCGGAATCCTTAGTAATATTGCCTATGATGGGGAGGGTGTAATTTCTGTTGCAGCGGATGGAACCTATCGTATGGGAGTACTTGCAGGAACCGTGGCAGGAGAGCATCAGGCAGGTTTCCTTGGAACGAAAGCGAGGGAGAGAAACCGGAAGGCGAAGATGGCAGAATGCAGGAGCAGGATTGCTGCGCTGGAAGAACAGCTTCAACAGCTGGCGGAAGAAAAGGATCAGTTATTGAAGCGTAAGGAGATTTTGCAGAAAGAATATGATACCTTTCCGGAAGATGATAAGCTGCGGACCGCGCTCCGGCAGCTGCAGGCGGAGGAAAGAAAGCAGGAGCTGCTTCAGGCGGAAAATGATCAGCTGGGAGAAGAGCTTACTGCCTTTATGGAGCAGATCAAGGAGCTTAAGAGAGCAGCAGTGGAAATTGCGGAAAAGCTTTATCTTACCTGTTCCCATGAAGTGTTTGCGGATGCCAAAAGGGCAGCGCAGGAGTATGATAAGGCTCTTATTTCCTGCAAATCCACCCATGAGATGCTGCTTAGGAGTGTCGAATATCTAAGAGATCTCAAGGTTGGTCAGGAGAATCTGCTTCAGGACATGGATCAGATCCGTTATGATATCCGGGATATCGAAAGGCTGCTCAGGACACAGGCAGAGGAAAGAGCCTCCATACAGGAGCAGCTGAAGCTGACAGATTATGAAGCTATTAAGGATCGTCTGGATGCATGTATTCTGTGGCTGAATTCCTATCCGGAACGGCTGGAAAAATGTCTGGATGAACGTTCCATGCTGAATGCCGGAGTGCAGCAGAATCAGGATAAGCAGAAGGAAAATGCAGGAAAAATTGAGGAACTGGAAAAAAGGGTTTCTTATTATACAGCCTGCTTTGAGGAAGAGAGGAAGCTTCAGTATGCAGCGCTTCCACAGGAGCTTCCGGAGGATGCACGTCATATCAGTGAGTATCTTTCAGTAGATGTAAGGAATCTGAATAAGGAGGATGTCATCCGTGACCTGAACCGGATCTATTTTGAAAACCGTGGATTCCTGACGGATTATCAGCCTACGCAGACGGAACTGTTCGCCGGTCTGGATGAACAGGGCAGTATAGACGGATATTCGGCTAAGAGAACGGACATTCAGGCACGGTATCAGGGAACCCGGATCTCCTTTGACAGTCTGCTTGCCCATCTGGATGAGGATATACAGGAGCTGGAAACTCTGATTAAGGACGGAGACAGGGAGCTGTTCGAGGATATCCTCGCGAATACGGTAAGCCGCAAAATCAGGGGGAAAATCAATGCCTCTAATACGTGGGTACAGAAGATGAATGCGCTCATGGACCGGATGGATACGTCGAGCAGTCTGAAGCTGAATCTCCGCTGGAGAAGTAAAACAGCTGAAAAAGAGGATCAGATGGATACCAGGGAGCTGGTTGAGCTGTTAAAGAAGGATTATCGTCTGATGAGTGAAGAGGAAGCCTCAAGACTATCTTCTCATTTCCGATCCAAGGTGGAGGAGGCCAGAAGAAATGCCCGGGACAGCGGAGGTATGATTTCCTTCTATCAGATCATGAAGGAAACACTCGATTACCGTAAATGGTTTGAGTTCCAGCTGTTTTCGCAGAAGAACGGGGAACGGCAGAAGGAACTGACGAACAGTGTATTCGGCACCTTCAGCGGTGGTGAAAAGGCGATGTCCATGTATGTACCACTGTTTTCGGCAGTTGTGGCGAAATATCAGGGAGGAAGGGAAGATGCGCCACGGCTGATCTCACTGGATGAAGCATTTGCCGGTGTGGATAACCGGAATATCCGGGATATGTTCCGGCTGATGACACAGTTTGAATTTGATTTTATCATTAACTCACAGGTTCTCTGGGGAGACTGCGACACCCTGGATGCACTTGCTATTTACCAGCTGATCCGTCCGGAAAATGCAAAATTCGTTACAGTAATGCCCTATTTATGGAATGGCAGCAGCAGGGAGCTTCTGGAGGATGAGGAAAGTGTGGAAGAATGCGCATCAGAGCTTGTCTGATTGGAATGAGACTGTCCGGAGCTTATATGGCATGTGGAACAATACATTCAGAAAGGCAAAACGAAGATGCTCATGGAACAGGAACAGTTAAAAAGAGAATGTATCAATTATTTTAAACAGCATACGATCTGGAAGAAAGTATTTAACGGATTTCGCAACAAATATCGTTCCTATGGAAAATTTTCAGGAACGGTGGTGCTGAAAAATCTGTCGGCGGAGGATATTGAGGAGCTGGAAGGCTTTTTCGGAATGAATTTCCATGGGAAAAAGAGCGTGTCGGTTTCTGCTGACCGGTTTTGTAAGGCACTGTCACACAGCAAATACGGTTCTGTGACACCGGAAGAGATTCTGATGGATTTCTTCGGAGAAAAGTTACTGGGGATTGCACAGGAGAAGGAACGGAAAGAACGGATTCTCAATGAAATCCGGTGTGAATACAGGAAAGCCTTTGAAAATACGCCGGCGGGCTCATGTCTTTTGTGGATTGAGGAGCTTGTGCGGATGCCGGGAGCCGAATCGGATCTTACGGAATGGAAGCGTCAGCTATGGCTTGGTGCAGATATCTGTAATTCTCTTCCGTACCGCCAGAGCCGGAAAGTATATCTCGCAGTCTATGCTGCAGAACGGACCGGGAATCCCCATGCCTTTGATCATGGAACGAGGGACGGCCATCTTCTCGAACAGATCATTGAGAAGGATCTGGAGCTGCGGAACCGGAAGGTAGAGTTAAGTGAAGCTTTTCCGGCATACAAAAGACAGAAGAGCTATCTGCTTGCAGGACTTCTGATTGATGATGTATCCAATTATGCGCTTCTTTCCGGTGTTCATGCTGTGAAGAAAGACGGAGTATATCACCGTGGGATGGAAGGGTTTTGCGCAGAACAGAATATGGTTCAGGTTCCGCTTGCCGTGTTAAGTGAGTGGGAGCGTATGGAATGTGATCATAATGAAATATGGATTGTGGAAAATCCTTCCATATTTGCAAGATTGTGTGGAGAGCATCCCTGTATGTGCATGAACGGACAGCCAAGGCTTGCCGGCTTACTGGTATTAGATCTCCTTGCGGAAGCCGGAACCGTTATCCACTATGCCGGAGATCTGGATCCGGAGGGGCTTCTGATTGCACAGAAGCTGTCACAGTATTATAAGGGAGCCTTTTATTACTGGCACATGACAGAAGAGGATTACCATATGTGCAGATCAAAGGAGGCACTTTCGGAACGGAGAATCGGAATGCTTCAGAAGATTACGGATCCGCGGCTTCTCCCTGTTGCACGTGCGATTGCAGAGTATGGAATGGCCGGCTATCAGGAAAAGATAGATTATTGAGGAAGGTAAGCATCCATGGTGGAATAATAGTAATTATTTAGTAGACAGATAAAAACGGCTTTTGGTACAATTAAGCTGATCCTTTTATAAAAGCTGTTTTCGTGTCCGCAATGGCTCTGGACAGTCAGATACCGGCGTGAATACGTGATCAATATGGAAAGGGAGCAGACGGCATGTTTTCCGATGAAGAACTGTACAGGCAATACTTAAGCGGGGATGAAACAGGGCTGGACAGCCTGATGCAAAGGTATGGCAACTCTCTTACTTTATATATTAATGGTTACCTGCATGATTTGCATGAGGCGGAAGACCTGATGATCGAGGTTTTTGCTTATGTGTTTACGAAAAAGCCGCATATACGGGATGGAGGACTCAAGGCATATTTGTACAAGGCAGCCCGGCATATGGCACTGAGGCATAAAAGCAGATTGCACAGAGTCTTTTGTCTGGAAGATCTGGAAGAAAAAATATTGGTGGAGGAGGTCATCCGGACGAAGGAGCGTAACCGGATCCTTCATTTATGTATGAGCGAGTTAAATCAGGCTTACCGGGAGGTTCTGTATCTGGTTTATTTTGAAGATATGAGCTATCGGCAGGCCGGCGAGGTTATGAATAAGAACATTAAGCAGGTTACCAATCTGGTGTACCGGGGAAAAGAGAGCCTGCGGAAGCTGCTGGAACGGGAGGGAATTTCAAATGCGGAGTAATGAGGAACGTGTTGTTGAAGTAAAGCGCCGGATAGAACAGAAGAAGAGGAAGGACAAGCTGCAGCGGAGCCGGATGGTTATGGCTTTGGCCGTGGCGGCAAGCCTTCTGTTGATTGTCAGTCTGTCCGCTTACATGCCGGGATTAACCGGGCAGCTCAGTGCAGACAGTTATTCACACTATGAGATGACGGCAAGCATCTTTCATAATAATAACGCCCTGTCCTATATCATTGTAGGACTGGCGGCTTTTATTCTTGGCGTGGGTATTACGATTCTCGGTGTTCGTATCCATCACCTGGATAAAACACAGCACAGTGCCATGGACAAGGGGGATGAAGAGGATGGAGCTGATTGAAAATGTACTGCAATTCCTCGTTACGCTGCTTGGCTTTTGTCTTTCGGTGAGCTATTATCGCCGGAGAGGCAGACAGGCATATTTTCTGCTTGCCTGTTTTTATGGCTGCTTTGCGTTGGGCTCCCTTTACTGGACGCTTTATCTCATTCTGTTTTCAAAAACGCCCCAGGTGTTCTATGTATCAGAGTTTGGATGGATTGCAAGTATTATCTTTCTTCGTATTCTGCAATATACTTTGTCAGATGAAACAGAACGTACCCTTCCGTGCCGGACAGCCCGGATTTCGGTATTGTTTGGCGCCTTTTTGTGTGTATTTTACTGTTTTTACGGGGATATTCTGTCAAACCTGCTCTGGTGTGGAATGATGATGGCCATTTCCTATTGCTCTGTCCGGGGACTTATTTTCACGAGAAAACAGATAGGAGCGGCACGCCGCAGACAGTATTTTCATATAGGGGTTCTCTGGTATATTGCCGCAGAATATGCCTTATGGACAACAGGCTGCTTCTTTAGCAGCGATTCCATAGGAAATCCATATTTCTGGATGGATATTTTGCTGACAGGCAGTCTGCTGGGATTATTTCCGGCAACGAGAAAGGCGGTGGAAGCATGACTTACATAGAAAATGTATTTATCTGTATGGTATCACCGTTGCTGATTGCCGCACTCTGCATGGGGAAAAAGCAGCTTCGCTTCTTCCTGTTTTGTATTGCCGGGATGGGAGTGTGCCTGTTTTCTGCCTATATTAATACCTTCTTTGCTGCAATTTATCAGTCGGATGAGCTGGCAGCTGCTGTGGAAATTGCTCCGGTGACGGAGGAAGTGATGAAGCTTCTTCCGCTTCTGTTTTATCTGCTGGTGTTTGAACCGGAACCGGTACGCATCAAAAATGCGGCGATTACCATTGCAGTTTCCTTTGCAACATTTGAAAACATCTGTTATTTGACCCAGAATGGAGCAGGTCATTTTTCACTGATCTTCTTCCGGGGATTCGGAACGGGAGCGATGCATGTCGTCTGTGGCGTGATTGTCGGAGCCGGACTTGCATATGCGTGGCAGCGCACATGGCTGAAGGTGGCCGGAACCTGTGGACTATTAGGGGCTGCCATCACGTTTCATGCGATCTATAATCTTCTGATTGCCTATGGCAGCACGGCACAATATATTGCCTACATTCTGCCGATTCTTATGATGGCAGTTGGAAAAGCAGTTTTTAGAACAAAAAGACTGTGATCACGGATTCCAGATTCCGGATTTTGGATTTCAGATTCTGCATTCTGGATTCCGGGAAGGTTACTGTTATTCTGACTTATGAATTTCTCTTGCCGGACAAATGATAGCTGACCTTTTTATCCGATTCAGTGCAGCTTTTCTAAGTCCGGAGGATTCCGAACTCTTCGTAGTCTGGAGTTATCTGAACTCTACGCAGTCTTGAGACTTTCGAACTTTTCGCAGTCCGGAGACTTCCGAACTCATCGCAGACTTGAGACTTCTTAACTCATCGTAGTCTAGAGACTTCCGAACTCATCGCAGTCTAGAGACTTCCGAACTCATCGTAGTCTAGAGACTTCCGAACTTTTCGCAGTCCGGAGACTTCTATACTCTTCCATATGGATATAAAAGAGAGAAAAACAAGGGAAAAAGTCCAAAATGAACGTGAAGCCAGATGGAAATACCGAACTGAGCAGGTGAAAATGGACATAAAGCAAAGAAAAGCAAGGAAAAAAGTCCAAAATGAACGTGAAACTAGAGAGAAACACTGAACTGAGCAGGTGAAAATGGACATAAGGCCGAGAAAAGCAGTAAAAAAGTCCAAAGACATCCGGAAGCCAGAGAGAAATACGGAAACTGGAGTAAATGCTACTAAGAAAATGGACATAAAGCCGAGAAAAGCAGTAAAAAAGTCCAAAATCATCCGGGAGCCAGAAGGAAATACGGAACCGGGCAGGAGAAAATGGACATAAAGTACAGAAAAGCAGTAAAAAAGTTCAAAAAGAACGTGAAGCCAGAGAGAAATACGGAACCGGGCAGGAGAAAATGGACATAAAGCTGAGAAAAACAGTAAAAATGTCCAAAAACATCCGGAAACCAGAGAGAAATACGGAACCGGGCAGGAGAAAATGGACATAAAGCACAGAAAAGCAGTAAAAAAGTCCAAAAAGAACATGAAGCCAGAGAGTAACACGGAACCAGGCAGGAGAAAATGGACATAAAGCCGAGAAAAACAGGAAAAAAGTCCAAAATTCTCCGGAAGCCAGAGAGAAATACGGAATCGGGCAGGAGAAAATGGACATAAAGCACAGAAAAACAGTAAATAAGTCCAAAATTCTCCGGAAGCCAGAGAGAAATACGGAACCGGGCAGGAGAGAATGGACATAAAGCTGAGAAAAGCAGTAAAAAAGTCCAAAAAGAACGCGAAGCCAGAGAGTAACACGTAACCGGGCAAATGAGAATGGACATAGGAGAGGGAACGCAAGGTGAAAATAAATTGATCGGAATAAAGACGAGATGAAAATAAACTGAGAATAGAAGTGCAGGGCAATCAACGGATGATTGGCCTGCACTTTTGAACATTCAGTATTGTTAAACAGCTCCACATATGGTACAGATTCCATTTTCTAATGTATGCAAACTGTGTTCACTATATTTGCAGAGGATACATGTATGACTATGTTCAGTAGCATCATAGATCCATTCTCCCCAAATATGCGTGCAATCATACTTACATATTGAACATGATGAACCAAGACTAAAATTATGTGATTCGGTAGTCATAACGCCATTACATTTCTGACACTTTTGTTCATGGGTTGTTTTTGTCACTTCATAGCCAGAGCCGGCAGAACAATTCTCTTTCCGTGCTTCGTCCATATATCCACAACTGCTGCATACGGGAGCGTGAGTCAGGGTATTCCCGATTCGCTTTACATCATACTCCCCTATCCAATTTTGCCAACTGTACTACTTGATCTCTTCGTCCATAGATGACACCAGTAACTTGAACCTTCATGTTATGCTCATCTATCCAAAAGTAAATCAAAAAATTTTTTACAATTATTTTTCTCATGCCCTCAGTACGCCATGGCTCTTCATCGACTAATGAGTATCTTTCTGGCATTTCAGCCAACCCTTCGATACTGCTCTGAAATTCATCTAGCAGCTTACCCGCTGCATCTGGTGCAAAAAGTTCACCGGATATATATTTTACAATTTCCTGCATATGCTCATATGCCATCTTTGTAACTTTTACGGTATATTGTTTCATCCACCAATCTCCATTCTTAAGTTTGCAAATGCATCATCTACAGAATAAGAGTCATCAGCTTTTGCCTGTGCAAGTCCTGTCGCCATCATAGTATTAAATTCCAACTCCGACATTTGGTCTCTGGTCGCTAATTTATTAGGAATTTCCAAAGAAAATGGAATTCCATCATGCATTATCACCTGTCTATATGTCATATCAATAAAAACTGATACGGGAATTCCAAGTTTATTTAAAATTGCTTCTGCATTTTCTTTTATTTCTGGTTGAATTCTTGCCGTAACATTTGCACTTTTTGTAATTGCCATAATATATACCACCTTTCAATCAAAGCGTACCACCTTGTATGACTTTTTGCAATACATATTTGAAATTAAATAGGACAGATATTATCTTTTGTTAAAATATCTGTCCTATCACTATTTTTTATAAATATGTAATTATTATACGGAATAGTCAACCCTGCTTCCTACGATTTTTTCTTCTGCTTTAATAGAGTCCCAATCTATTTTCTTAATTTTCTCTAGAAGCTCCTCTTTTGAGTTTGCTTGAACTGTGGCTTTCTTTACCTCATTTGCTTCACGCTGCTCTTTTCTTTTCGCCTCTTTCTTCTCAGTAGCTTTCTTCTCCTGGATTTTTTCGAGATAAGCGTCAGCCTTCTAAATGTCAAAATTTCGAGGCTCAATCACACTCTCTATTTCCTCGCTGTCTACGCTTAGCGACTGCCATTACTGACAACCACCCAAGACTCGCTACTGGCAGTTGGTTAGACCTTACCAGACAGGCATTCCACCTGTTAGACTACTCGCCCTTGTCTGGGCGCACAATTCCGATTTGTTTGTTACTCATTATGAGAAGATTTGCCGAAGTAACTTCTGGTTTAAAGAGAAGGAGACTAGAATTTAGTTTGGCAATTGAGTTTAATTTGCTTAATTGCTTGATTTTTAGAATCAGGGGTTTACTTTTTGTTCCGGCTGGCCGATGATATAGATGAGATAAAGTATTATTATCATCATTTTGAAACCAGGGAGGGATTTTCAATGAGTGTAAATGGAATTACATCAGGATCGGAAGCATACAGCGCATATGCAGCTGCTTCTGCCAAATCAGCAACCGTAGCAACGAAAGACACAGAAAAGAAAACAAATACAACAACCGATGCCGGTGCCATATATGAGCCTTCTAAGGAGACCGCAGCAGCTTCTTCGAAAAAGACCTACAAGCCGGATACTGCAACCATCGCAAAGATGAAAGCAGATGCCGATGCCAGAACCGAACAGCTTCGCAGTCTTGTAGAAAAGATGATGACCAAGCAGGGAGAGACCTATGGTAAGGCTAATGACATCTGGAGTGTATTATCCAGTGGTAACTTCACCGTAGATGCTGCTACTAAAGCACAGGCACAGGCCGATATTGCGGAAGATGGTTATTGGGGCGTTTCACAGACATCCAGCCGTATCCTTGATTTTGCGACTGCTTTAACAGGCGGTGATCCGGGCAAGATCGAAGAGATGCGTAATGCATTCAAGAAAGGTTACGAACAGGCTGAGAAGATCTGGGGCGGTAAGCTTCCGGAGATTTCCCAGAAGACCTATGATGCTGTTATGGAAGGTTTTGACAAGCTAGCTAAGGAAGCAGGACTTGATACTGCTAACTGAATGACAGGATGCAGAGGTTAGTTTAATCAAGGGTATATAATAAATAGAGAATGACTGGTGTCCGGTCACATTTTGAGCCTCGGAATAAAGTTTTGTTCCGGGCTCTTTTTATTGTCATGTCCATTCATAAGCTGTTGGATTGTACAGATTGGCTAACAAATATACGTGCTTTCCGGCAGCTTATTTCATGTCGGGCGTGCACCCTATAGAAATGAAAGCAATGAAACGCCCGGCATATTGACGAACCCTCCATCCTTGTATATAATTAAGTACATCCTTGTATACACAATACAGCCTGCAAATAAAAAGTCAAGGCTAAAATGAAA
>OMAO01000631.1_pt1 | contig 17598 bp, 14 predicted proteins | sample 1644641 | NCBI WGS metagenome assembly OMAO01 (sample SAMEA103958120, study PRJEB25191) | human gut metagenome | biome: human-associated habitat [ENVO:00009003]; feature: intestine environment [ENVO:2100002]; material: feces | place: Germany | collected 2013/2015
TTTCATAATTAAATTATAATTATAATATAATTATATGTCAAGGGATTGAATTTTATTCAATAATTTTAATGATATTCAATGTGAATTGTAATGAAATGAAAAATGTGTAATCAAAAGATTAATGTGATAAAATGGTAGTGCAGAAAGTGAAAAAGAACTTGCCTGTAGTGGAGGAGTAGAATGGAGAGTATGATATCATGAGTGAAGCAGTAGAGGAATATGCAAAGGAATATGTAAGGGAAAAGCAGGCGGTCAATGTGAAAAACATTATGGAAGATACTGGATTTACCGTGGAACAAGCATTAGACGAGGCAGATTTGCTGGCAGAAAATAGTAACGAGAGAATGACACATGAAGAAGTGTATCGCGCGCTGAAGAGCAGAGTAACAATTCCTTTTACACTCCATGGCATAGAAGAAATGCTTACAGTAGAATACAAACAAGGCACAGATCCCAGGGAAATTGGCTATGATGCCCTTCATGGATTTCCGATAGATAAAATATGTTGCATAGGTTATCCAGTAATGCATGGTTACTTTGAACATATGAATGCGACCGGTTACCGGAGATCCTGCGGGTTTATTCAGTTTGTGGAAAGAATTGAAAATCATGGGGAAAACAGAGAGTTTTCCATAGATGTCAGTGATGAAAACCTGGAAAAAGGGAATCCGTATTTTGCGCATGGTTATCCGGCAGAAATATTTGATGCGCCTTGTTGTAATTTGGCTGGATGCAAGCATTTGAAGTGGACTGCCTATACTTACCTGGTGGATCTGCCTTCCCGAATGAATGGAAATAAACTCGAATTCCTAGCGGGATACTCCTGGGGATATGAGGAGGATGAAAACGGCCCACAGAGGTTATTGCCGTTAGAGGTGCTGACGAAAAATGAATGGAAAAGGCATGCAACCGAAAAGGGAATAAAATATTGATTTCTAAAAATTCCCTGTTATAATCTAATTGAATGAGGAAGATCGTGGTCGTTCGGTTCACGGTTGGAGTTCCCAAACGAGAGTTGGTTCGCTTTCCCGAATAGGCTATAAAGCTGAAAAACAAGGAACCTCATAATAGATGTAGTAATGCTCCTGATTTTATCAGGAGCATTTTTGCTAATATCAGCGTTTTTTGTAACTCAAAATAGAGATACTTCAAAACAAAATTGTAAAAAAGCCTTTAGATCCAAATACGGCACCTAGATATATGAAATACATTCCTTTTTGGGCATAGTAATTTGCCGGTAACTTTCAGATTACAAAATACAAAAAGCTCCAAACGTTGATAAACAGCGTTTGGAGCTTTTTGTATGTGGGGAAGTAGGGAGGAAAAGGGAAAATCGTCTTGACAGGGAAAAGGAAGGTGTCATAATATAAAATGAGACTGCAAGTATCACGACGACATGGGTAATCGGGGATACGGATAAGGAAGCGAAAGTAACAAAGGATAAATTCCTACAAAGGGGACAGCTATGAGAAGGACAAAAGAGATGAAAAAGGGATTGAAAAGAGGTCTGGCAATTGCACTTTCGGCGGCAATGGTAGTGGGGATTGCGCCGATGGCACCGGGAAATGTGAGTAGGGTACAGGCGGAAGAAAGCACGGAGTCGGGGCTTAAGGCAACGGTCTATGCGACGAAGGATCAGCTGATGAATTTTTCACCGGACAACAGTGCGAAGTTAGTGTTTGGTAAGAATGATCAGGAGAACGCACAGGAATGGTATGTTCTGGGAAAAGATAATGGAGTGGCAGGGGATAATACGGTCATTTTTGCGACAGAATCGATGAAAACAGGTGAATTTGATTCGCATAACAATAGTAATACATACATAGAAGGCAATAAAGAATATCCGGTACATCCGAATCATTATGGAGCCAGTGTGTTAAGACACACATTACAGGAGATGGTAAGTGCGGATAGTAATACATATTTTTCTGTAGCTGAAAAATCTTTAATGCAGGAGACAACCATTACAACGAAAGATGTATTGAATCAAAAGGATTATACTACTTCGGATAAGTTGTATGCTCTTGCTTCAGAGGATCAGGATTATTATGATAAGATATATGTAGGGAGTAATAATGACAAAAAATTAGATGTACATTCATATAGTAATGATATGAACTTTTGGTTACGTACTCCATGCGAAAATAGGATCATGGTAAACCAAGCGCTTTGTGCGTATCCTAATAGTGGTTGGGTTGGAGGAACAACAGTTCAACTAAGTAACGGTGTTCGCCCTGCCTCCAACCTGAACCTCTCCTCCGTCCTCTTCGCCTCGGCAGCTCCTGCCTCCGGCGGTGCGGCATACGGCGAGATTGCAGACGGAACGGCAATGACTCTGCGTCTGGATGGAAGCGATAAAAATATCGGTACGGTAAACTATATTATTGGTTCACGAGAAATTATTGCAGTCAAGGGAAGTACCACCAATGATGTGGTGCTGATGGTACAAGGAAATGATGGAACGAAGGACTGGTATTACCGAAGCGCACCTTTGGAGAGTTCCGCATGTACATATAATGCCACTGATATTATGACCAAATTGGACATGTCTTCGAGTGACTTTTCAAAGTGCAAGATCTGGCTGGAAACCACGGAGGACAATGTAACCTACGCAGTGAATGCTGCGAAGAAAGAGATAGTTAGCATAATTAGTGCAGACATTAAAGCCCCGATAGAGGGCGAAGAGCTTAGCAAACAGATTAGCTGTTATGCGGAAGGAGTTGCAGAAGCGAAAATTACATGGGATAGAGAAATAGCAGGTTATTATCCGGACACCTGCAAGGCACAGATCACCTTTACCCCTGCGGATGGATATATTTTTACGGAAAATACAGTTCTCAATATAAAAGCCGAAGAACGAAATGATGGGAAAGTACTAAATCCGGATGGAACGCTCACTATAACCGTAAAGTTTGAGTTCGAGAAGGATAAGTTGATAAGTATTGATTTTCCCGAGCCCATCACGGTAGCAAACGGCACTGCGTATGAAGATATGAACCTGCCCACGCAGGTTGCCATCGAGACAAAAGGCAGCACCATCAATAAAGCAGATGTTACCTGGGATACCAAATCACCTGTAAGCGGAAGCTATGATCCGGCGGTGATAACCAAGCAGACAGTAATATTAAAAGGTAATGTTTCCGGTTTAGACAATTTGGATATGAAAGAAGTAGATCCGGTTACATATATTACCATCACCATTTGGGCCATGGAGACGGTTGAGGCGCCTACGGCAAGTGTAGCAAGCGGAACTTATACGAAGAATCAGAGTGTTATCTTATCCTCCGCCACCGAAGGAGCCACAATCTATTATACTACCGACGGAACGGAGCCGGACAAGACGAATGGGGAGATATATACCGTACCGATCGCTGTGACAGGAACAGCAGGAGAGAGTGTCGATACCACGATTAAAGCCATCGCGGTCAAAGACCGTATGCAGGACAGTGAAGTACAGACATTCACCTATACTATTGAACTCCCGGAGCCGACTCCTACACCGGTGCCGACCCCTACACCGACACCGGGGCAGAGCGGTAATTCCGATAACAGTGGTTCCGGCAGCTCCACAGACAGCAGCGCGGATGTGAAGATCGTGGACTGGGAGCAGGTAGCAGCGGATATGCGGCAGCCCCTTACCGGAGAAGGAAATCTGAATTATACCGTCCGGGGTGAGAATCGGGTCGCTACGTCGGTATTACAGCAGCTTGCCGGTCTGAGACAGACGCTGGCATTCCACAGCGGCAACGGAATCGCTCTGAGCATCAGCGGGCAGGACGTAGACAGAAATGCGCTGAACAATCTGAACTCCATGAACCTGACAGTTGCGGACGGAACACTTTCCGATAAAATATGCAGCACCAAAGAGACAGGAAGTCTGAAAAATCTGCAGTTGTCCGTATATGACAGCGGTGCCTTTGCAGTGCTTGTGAATCTGCATGTAAATGTGGGCGCTGAGTATGCAGGCAATTATGCGAATCTGTACCGGTACAATGCGCAGACCGGCAGCCTTGACTATTGCGGTTCTTATCGTGTGAACGCAGACGGACGGGCAATGTTTGGACTGAAACTGGGCGGAGAATATCTGGTCACTGTGACCCGGGCGATTCCGCAGGAGACAGCGGTACACACCGACGGAGAATATATTGTAAAAGCGGGCGATGCCCTGTCACGGATCGCGGTCAGGTACCATATGCCCCTGGCAGATCTGATCCGCAAGAATCCGCAGATTAAAAATATCAGCAAGATTTATCCCGGTCAGAGGATTCGTTTGAATTGAATAATGAACGAAACAGGTATAATAACGAGAGACGGCTATCATCATCAACAGTCGTCTCTTTTTTTAATTTTTCACTCCGAGAATTTGCAACGACAGCGTCTAATATATAAAATAACGTTGCAGCGATTATTTTTCAGGAAGGAGGGTGTTATGGATACGGACAACATCATAGAAGATTTATATCATAACCACGCCCGGAATAGGAGGTTGAAATAATTCTTGGAGTATATTATCTTTAAAGTGTAAATACCAACGATATCCCCAATAAAGGGAATTGATATTAGGGATCTGTGGCGAATGTGGAATGGGAGGGAACAATATGAATTATTATATCAGTGATCTGCATTTGTTTCATGAAGCGGCAATGCGTTTTGATGACCGTCCGTTCCGGGATCTGGAGGAAATGCATACAGAGATCGTAAAACGGTGGAATGAAAAGGTGAATAACGGCGATACCGTGTATATCCTGGGGGATGTGAGCATGCGCGGTAAAAACGAGGATCTAATCGCTCTGGTGGCAATCCTGAAAGGAAAAAAGGTCCTGATCCGTGGCAATCACGATGATGTGTCCGACCTCAGATACCGACAGCTTTTTTCGGAAGTCTGTGATTATAAGGAGATTCGGGACTCCATTGCCGGGAAAAGCTATGAGCTGGTATTATGCCATTACCCGATCTTTAGCTGGAAGCACATGAGCCGCGGCACCATTCTGCTCTACGGACACACCCATAACAGCCCGGAGGACGATTATTTTCAGAAGTGTCTGGCGGAAATGAAGGACAATGACTGCCGTCACATTGGTGACAGTACCATACAGGCGTACAACGTGGGATGTATGAAGCCTTGGATTGACTATGAGCCGAGAAGTCTGCAGGAGATCATTAAGATGAAGTTTGTGGAAAATGGAAACTGATAATATAAAAACAGCAGATCCCGCCAGATCTGCTGTTTTTCTCTGTGTATATGAGCGTGAAAAACACACTTCTATCATAAAATAAAGGATACTTTGTTACTTAGAACTTCTCAGCGAAGCTCTTGTAATACTCGTCAAAAAACTCGTTAATCTTTTCCATAATCTTCTTCATGATATTCACCCTTAACCTTTCCAAGACAAATGAACTGTTGACTTTGTTGTTACGTTTAAGGGGTCAGGCCTGACTTCCTTTTGATGATTATAATTTACCATATTGCGCTTATAATGTGAAATACATATAATAGAAGTATAATAATACCCAAAAGGTATAGCAAAAGAAAATACAGCATGTTACACAAATAGAATGATTAAGCTGATTTTTGGAAAAAGCATGGAAGGAGGATGCTGGGAAGATGGAATTGCGGCATATCCGGTATTTCAAGGCAGTGGCGGAGGAGAAAAGCTTCACGAAAGCCGCGGAGCAGCTGGCGATCGCGCAGCCGCCCTTAAGTCGTCAGATCCAGGATCTGGAGGCGGAACTGGGGACGACATTGTTCCTTCGGACGCCCCATAAAGTGTCCCTGACAGAAGAGGGAGAGCTTTTCCTGCAATATGCGAATCAGATCCTGGATCTGGTGAACCGGTCGGAGGAGGATGTCAGAGAGCGCAAGGAAGGACTGCAGGGGACATTATATATTGCGTCGGTAGAGGGCTGCGGTCCCAGGCTTTTCGCGGAATGGATCGCCGGATTTGGACAGAAACATCCCCATGTACAGTACAATCTGTGGAATGGAAATACGGATGATGTGAACAATCGTGTGACGAAGGGATTGTGTGAGATTGCCATGATCACGGCGCCCTATAATACGGAGGAATTCGAGGTCCTGCCGGTCTATGAAGAACCCTGGGTAGCGGTAATTCCCAAGGGACATCCGCTGTACGCGGAGGAAAATGACCCGGTGAAGCCTTCGGAACTGTTACCCTACGACCTGTTGATCCCCTCCCGGGAGTCTCGTAAGGGCGAGATCGACAAATGGTTCGAGGGAACAGGACATGCGCCCGTGATCCGGGGGCGCATCGCACATATGATGAATGCTTATGAACTGAGCCTACACGGAGTCGGCATCTCAATCTACCCGGCATCTATTTCATCCCTGATTAGGGATAAGGATGTCTGCGTCCGGAAGATAGATCATCCCGATGCCTACGCATCGTATGCCCTGATCTGGAATAAAAATCATACCCTGTCCCATGTGGCGGAAGAATTTATTGCTTATGTAAAGGCAGAATCCAGACAGCAGTCGAACTATGCCTGAATTAACGCAACCGATACGTCATTTACATTCGTGCCGGTAGCTCCTGTGATGATGAGCCCATCAACTGCTTTCAGTGCAGGATAGGCATTATTGTTCTGTAAAACAGTGAAGACATCCAGACCGTGCGCAGCGAGAGCGGCACAGGTATCACTGTCCGCATAGCCGCCTGCGGCATCGGTGGGTCCGTCCGTGCCATCGCTGCCGATGGAAAATACACAGCAGCCTGCCAGCCCGGATAATTCCGGTGCCGCCGCCAGGGCAAGCTCCTGATGTTCCATTGCCGGTGAGATGAACGATGGTCTCACCGCCGGCGATAAAAGCAAGCTTCTGCCCCTGACCTGCATGTGTGCGGGCAATGGAGCCGAGAAAGCTTCCGGCTTCCCTGGCTTCGCAACAGAGGCGGTCTGTCAGGAGGATGGGAGTATAACCTAATGTCCTGCAGGCATCGGCAGCAGCCTTGCTAAGCTCTCGGACGCTGCCGGTGATCTGCGTAGTAACATTGTTCAGTATTTTCGGAGTCTCCTGTGTCAGGCAGGCGTTCGCCTCCTTCGACAGGGAAAGCCGGTATTTTCGGGCAATGGCAATCGCCTGCTCACCGGTGGAACTGTCCGGTACAGCAGGACCGCTGGCAATCATATCCAGGGGATCTCCTAAAATATCGCTGAGTACGATACTGAATATCTTCGCCGGAGCACAGGCGAGGGCAAAACGTCCGCCTTTGACAGCGGAAAGCCTTTTGCGGATCGTGTTCATCTCGACAATATCCGCTCCGCCGGCGAGCAGACTGTTCGTGATCTCCTGTAGCTCTGCGCCGGGGATCAGCGGTTTTTCGAACAAAGCGCTTCCCCCTCCGGAGAGAAGGAACAGAACCGTGTCTTGGTCGGTGAGATTCTGCACCATCGTCAGTACTTTTTCTGTGGCAGCGAAGCTGTTCTCATCCGGTACCGGATGACCGGCTTCGTAGCAGGTAACTCCGGGAATCGTGCCGCGGACATGCCCGTATTTTGTGATCACAATGCCCTCATCTACACGACCAAGCGCAGCGACAGCCGTATGCGCCATCTGCCAGGCGGCTTTTCCGACAGCCACTAAGAGGATCCGACCTCCCTGTGGGCAGAAAGCTTCAGATTCCAGTGCACGGCGGACGGCTGCGTCGGGCAGCACGGCTTTCAGACTGGAGGCTATGATCGTATCGGCATCTTGACGTAAAGCAGTATTCATAAAAATTCTCCTTGTATAAAACTTTGTTACAATATAAATATTGCATTATGGGTGTGACCAAAAGACAGAGTTCGCATTTTCATACAGAATAGCTTGTTTTTCGTATTCTGTTAAAAAAGAAAAGTCTGCGATTGTGTCAATCATATCCCGATAGTGGAACCGACATAAATTAGATGGTGTATCGGTACCAAACAGTAAGCGTTCAGCACCAATCGTTTCAACTGCGCAACGAAGAAACTGTCGTGTAACGGGAAAAGGAGGTTCATCTGGACCTACATTATGCTGCAGGGATGCCAGGTCGAACCAGACATTCGGTAAATGCAATAATTCCAGCCCCTCCTGCATTTTAAGCAGTTCGTTTTGCTTAGGGGCTAACAGATGGCAGATGACAAATTTCATTTGCGGATGTCTCAGAATCAGTCGTCGGAGAGCGGGAATCTGGCTGCTGGGGCTTCCGAGTTTTCCGATATCTATCACGAATATCAGATTGTGTTCATCGGCAAAAGAAGCTTCCCGTTTCATAATCTCGTTATCTAAGGAGAATACTGGGTGGTTTGCCATGAGACCGGATCCGGTACTTACTTCGAATTTCACTACTTTGATATTGCATTCTTCAAATAAATGATGAACGATAGCATCCCGGTTATAGCTATACGGATCATAAGCCGCAGCAGCGAGAAAGCGGGAGGGATATTTTTGTTGAGCATCATAGCTATAGAGATTTTGAAATCCTAAATAGCCGCCCTGCAACAGGACGGCTTTTTCAACATTATGGGTATCCATGATCGACAAAATGCGTTCAGGAGTCACCTGATCGGTATTCCACTCAGTGGGTATGATCTGACAAATAGATCCATCAGAGTATCTGGCCTGACCGCCGCCGCAATATCTCAGTTCTCCTTTTGCACCGGTTCCGGCGATATATTGTACTAAATGTATATGTGAATCAATAATTTTCAAAAGGATTCCTCCGATGCAGGGAAATTACAGTAAACCGGCTTCTGTCATAGTTTTTATAAATCCCTGGCGTGCATCACCATCCGGGGTGGGGAGGGTAGGAAGATAGGGAACACCAACAGACTGTCCCCGCAGGGCTGCCATATCTTTGGCTGCGACAGGGAAACTGGCAGCATCCATAGACAGACGCACGGGATTCAGGCGAAACTGTGCCTCCAGGCTGCCGGACAGGTCACCGGCAATAAATTTATTATATACATCTGTGATGAGTTCCGGCATGAAGTTGGCAGCTGTACATACGCCACCTACTGCACCGTGGCACAGACTGGCATAGAGTAAGGTGTCTTTGCCGCCGAATACTTTGAAGTGTACATCCCGGGTACGGCGAATGAACTCAGAAGTCTGTGTGATATCTCCGCTGGTATCTTTCATACCCACAATATTAGGAACATTATGGGCTAATTCGTCCACCAGCTGTGCGCTCATGGTATAACCAACCCGTCCGGGATTATTATACAACAGAACCGGGGTGTCCGGAATACTTTCAGCAATGGTTTTGAAATGACAGTATAATTCCGTGTAAGTGGGTTTTAAAAACATAGGCTGAAGTACGCTGACTGCTGCGGCACCGTTTTTAACTGCCATTTGAGCAAGACGGCAGCACTTTTTAGTACTGATGGCACCGATACCGAAGTAGACGGGAACCCGTCCGGCTGCCTGATCGACCATGATTTTCAGACCGCGTTCCATTTCGTTTTCTTCTACCATGTAGAATTCACCGTTAGATCCGAAAGCAAGAATACCGGATACGCCTCCTTCGATTACATAGTCTACCTGTGCCCGCATACCTGCTTCGTTTATTTTTTCATCTTTGTCGATTATGGTTAGAATAGGAACGACCACACCGCGCATAAAATCTGTATTCATAGAAAACCTCCTTAACGACCGATATGGATATCAGCCAGATATTCATAGTATTGAGCAATAGCACTGTGATCTTTCTGACCACCGTCGTGATTGTGCAGCCACTGGAGAATTTCCTGTACTTCCGCAGTCATGGGAACCGGTGCTCCAACTGCATGAGCACAATCGAGAACGTTGTTCAGGTCTTTAATATGCAGATCAATCTTAAATCCTGGCTTGTCATTGCCGGCGATCATCATAGGAGCTTTGGCGTTCATGACGGTGGAGCCTGCAAGACCTCCTTTGATTGCCTGAAATACCAGTTCCGGGTCTACACCGGCTTTCTGGGCTAATGTCAATGCTTCTGCCAATGCCTGGATGTTACAGGCTACAATGATCTGATTGGCAAGTTTGGTGGTATTGCCGGCACCTACGTCACCGCAGAGAACGGCAGAGCTGCCCATGGTATCCAAAATAGGTTTATAGGTGTCAAACACAGATTGTTTACCACCTACCATGAAGCTTAAAGTACCGTCAATGGCTTTGGGTTCACCGCCGGAAACGGGAGCGTCCAGCATTTCGATTCCTTTTTCCTGAAGTTTGGCATAGATTTCTTTGGAGACGATGGGGGTGATGGAGCTGCAGTCAATAAATACGGCGCCCGGATTCATGTAGGATGCCACGCCATCTTCTCCCAGCATAACTTCTTTTACCTGCGGGGAGTTTGGAAGCATAGTGATGACAACATCACACTGTGCACCGATTTCCTGTCTGGAAGCGGCTTTAGCACCTGCGGCAACCAGTTCCTGCACGGAAGCCTGACTCCGATTGTTAACTAACAGATCGGTGTATCCCGCTTTTAATAGGTTTTTTGCCATGGGTTTTCCCATGATACCCAGTCCGATAAAACCAATTTTCATTTTTATTTCCTCCTGTTTTATAAAATTATTTATTTTTGTAAGTTCTCAGGTAATAGGTGCCGGATTAAAAATGCACATATCATTATGAAATCCGTACTGATCACTGTAGGGCTGTTTGAGACCGCTGGCGACATCCAAAATCATATGGAAAATCTCTGTACCGACATCGGCAATGGTGGCTTCTCCGGTGGCTATGTGACCGGCGGAGATATCGATCAGATCAAACCATTGCTCTTTCATTTCATTGCGGCTGCATACTTTGATGACTGGAGCAACGTCCAGTCCGTACGGAGTGCCACGACCGGTCATGAATACCTGAAGTCCGATTCCGGAAGCAACTTGTGAAGGACCACAGACGATATCGGAAGCAGGGGTGGCGGCAAATATCAGACCATGTTTTGTGGGCTTTTCAGCGGGGGAAAGAACTTCGACAATGGGGCTGGTACCACTTTTGGCAATGGACCCCATAGCCTTTTCCACAATATTTGCAAGCCCCCCTTTTTTATTGCCTGGAGTGGGATTTGCATCACGATCTACTCCACCCTCAGCCAGATAATCATCGTACCATTTCATCTGTGCAGCTAGTTTATTCCTGACATCTTCATTGATACATCGGGCTGCCAGAAGAGGTACACCATCCCGGACTTCAGTGACCTCGCTGAACAATACGGTGGCACCGCCTCTGACTAGCATATCTGCAGCGTAACCGGCGCTGGGATTCGCAGTAATTCCAGAGAAGGCATCACTGCCGCCGCATTGCATACCGATAAGCAGATCACTTAGCGGTAATTCTTCCCGGTGTCTTTGGTTGAGTTTTTGCAACTTTTGTTCTGCCATATCAAGGATTGCCTGCATCATGGCATCATGTCCCTTGCAGTCCTGTAAAGTCAGACAGTTTTCGGGAGTAATGTCTTCGGGGGGAAGGATTCGGTCATAGGTCAGTTTCTCGCATCCGAGCCCGATGATCATGATCTCTCCTCCGAAGTTGGGATGGCGGATCACATTGGTGATGGCACGAATGGGAATGTATGCCATGGGGGCATTTATGGCAACTCCGCAGCCATAAGGATGTGTGACGGCGACCACATCGTCTACATTTGGATATTTGGGAAGTAATTCTTTTCGGATGCGTTCCACAGCTACCCGGACAACACCCGCAACACATTGAACAGTGGTTACAATGCCAAGCAGATTACGGGTACCGGCAGGACCTGTTTGATTACGATATCCAAGCCAGGTGGTCCGGGGAGGCGTGGGAAGCTCTTCCTTACTTTTGAGATTGGTGCCCCAGGGCATGTCGTCCAGCAATGGGCTGTCAGGCAGGTGCAGCATATGCTCATTGATCCAGCTGCCCGCCAGAATGTTTTCTTTGGCATAGCCTAAGACAACACCGTAGCGAATAATCTCACCGCCGGCAGGAATATCACATAGAGCGATCTTATGAGCCTGTGGGACAGATTCACGTGTGACAACGCCGCTTTCCAACTGTGTACCTGCGGGCAGATCATGGACAGCTACAGCTACGTTGTCCTCTTCTTTGATTTGAATACTGAAACGTTCTGACATAGTATTATCACCTCTTGTATAATCATAGACCGGAAAATCTTGCGACCCGATCCAAAGTATCAATGGCCTCCTTACGCGTTATCAGGCGGTTCGGAGAAAAATAACCCTGCGCATCCAGGACAAGAAAACCAAAATAAAGAGCTCTGGCGATATTGGTTCCGTAATTGGCGGAAATGCTGTCTGCATCTGAGCAGACAGGTATGGTACTGGAGGCATTTCGGTAATCTACACCACAAGCCTGCATGGCAATCGTTGCCATTTCCTGCCGGGTAATATAGTGTGTTTTGTAAACAGTCTCTGCCTCCGGTGGGAAAAAGTTGTTTGCAAGAGCTGCACTCACAGCATAGGTACAGGAAACAGCAGGAGCCACCGGAATAGAAGGATCACACAATGGAAGCAGTATATCAGCCAGCTCCTCATAGGATATGGGAACCATAGGATCTGTAATGTCCGGCTCATCCAACATTCCGCGGCAATATAGCCATGCGGCGGATTCGGAACGGTAATGCCCGGACAAGACCCGGTAAGCAATACTTTGTTCCATATCACCTTTTTTGTCGACTGCGGTTACCATGACAAATTGCACGGAGGAAGGAAGCATAAATTGTGGGGACGATCCTGCGTGTTTCCATACCTCACCGTCTGTAGATACGAACCATTTGTAGGATAAGGCTTCCGGACCACAGTAATCTGCAGTGGCAAAAAGAGTCGAGCCCGGCTGCGGAAGAGTTGCAATATGTACATGGGTGGGGCGGGGAAAAGCTTTGTCATTGATCAAAACATTTTCTACGATAGAATTGTCCCAGTTCATGCTTCTTAGCGGATGTCGTACATTGTCGATACGAATATTTCGCAGTATCAGACCGGTAAGAGGAACTTCCGGGAATGCTTCCAAAAAAATGCCGTAGTTCCCACCGTGTGCTGTAATATTCTCAATTGTAATATCGCGGAACAGTGGAAGAAAGGAACCGTTGCGCCCGTCTTCGTAAAGCATGGTTCCATGAATAGTGGCACCATGTACAGTGTCCATGATACTGTCACACAGCATGATCTGCTCTATGCATCCACCTCTCCGTGCATTTGCTTTTAATCGCAGTGCATAAGTCAGATTCGGACTGGAGAAATGGTTATCACAGGCAAGAACACGATAGATACCACCGCTCATTTCACTGCCCAGCGCAATGCCACCATGACCGTCAGCAAATTCGTTGTGTTCAATGAGGATATTTTCACAAGGGATATTGGCGATTCGGCCATCACGGTCTCTGCCGGATTTCAGGCTGATACAGTCATCGCCGGTATCAAAATGACAATTCTTGATCCAGACACCGGAGCAGCTTTCGGGATCACAGCCGTCGTTATTGAGTCCATGGCTGGAAAAGGTCATACCATCGACAGTAACACTTTTACATTGCACCGGATTCAACTGCCACATGGGGCTGTTATGCAGCGTCACACCCTGCAGTAATATGCGTTCACAGCGCAGAAACTGTATAAAGTTGGGGCGTAAGAAATGTCCTTTTCCGAAAATACGTTGTTCAACGGGAACACCGTCTTCATTCATACGACGCAAGATTTTACGATCGGCAAGTTGCAGATCCGGTTTATCTTCTGACCAGGAATCTTCCACCTGGTGATGCCAGTTCCACCAGTGATCCCAATCTGCGCCACCGTCCAGTGTGCCATAGCCGGTCACAGCAATATCGTGTGAATCGCAAGCATAGAGTAGGGAACTGTAGTTGTAGCAGGGGCTGGCTTCCCAGTGAGAATAGACCAGAGGATAGTTCTGTTCCGGGTGCTCCGGGATAAACCGAATGCAGGTATCGGGCGAGGCAAGAAATAGTTCAACACCGCTTTTCAGATGAAGAGCCCCGGTGTGATAAATGCCTGCCGGAAATGTTAAGATGCCTCCTCCGGCATTACTTAACCGGTCAATAGCTGTCTGCAGAGTCTGTGTTTGTAAATGTTCTGCATCCGGCACGGCTTCTATCCGGTGCGGACCTATATGAGGAGCTTCTATTTTAGATAAAATATTGTGCCGCAGATCGGACTTTGTGAATGCCATTTCTGTTTCCGTCACTTTCTGAATTTTTATTTTATGAGTTTAGTGTATAATGCTTTTTTTTCATTTACGATATCCAAGATTTCAAATTCTTCATAACAATTAACTCAAAGTTCCTTGTCAGAAGAAACAAAAGATTTTATACTGAAAACAGGAGGTGGCATATGAATACTAGGCAGTATTATTATCTGACGACCATAGCCGAATATGGAAATCTCACGTATGCAGCGGAAGCACTGAATGTCACCCCGTCTGCTTTGAGTAAATTTCTGACGGAATGCGGGCAGATATTTGGGACTACGTTGTTTCAACGGAGGGACAGGCGTCTGGAACCCACGGAAGAAGGGCAATATGTAGTAGAATGTGCACAGAAGATTTTGGATCAGCAGAACAGGATGCTTCTGATAATGAAAAATGTGACCGGCAGCAACCGGAAGAGAATTCGTCTGGCTACAGCGCCAAACCGGGGGGCCATGATATACAGTAAGATCTATAAACCGTTTTCCCGGCGCTATCCCGATGTTTCACTGGAACTGGTAGAATTATATGCGACGGAACAACCGGGAGCGATTGCTAGGGGAGCTGTTGACCTGGCACTGGGGGCGGGACCATTTCGTATGGATACGGAGGATATTCCTGTCGCGTATGAAGAATTACTGATTTCACTGCCGGCAGCGAATCCTTTGGCAGGGAAGGAGAGCATTCGGCTGGAAGAATTGCGCGACACGCCGTTTGTATTGCAGGGGACAAAACACAGCATTCGGATTCTGGCAGACCAATTGTTCCGGGAAGCCGGGTTTCAGCCGGTGGTTGCATTTGAGTCCAATGATGTTCTGTTGGCAGATTCTATGATGCATCAGGCAATTGGAGTGGGATTTGTCAGTAAAGCCCATGTATTTCCCTGTGAGGAACTGGTCTACCGGCCATTAGATCCGCCGGTACGACAGACACTGCATTTACGTTATCCGCTGGGACATGAACTTACTGAACCGGAATACTATCTTGCCGGGCTGTTGGCGGAAGAACGTCTGGCGGATCCAAGATATCAGCCATCGGATGATCCGTTTGTGGTACAGATGTTGGAAAATGTTCACATATCCATTGGTTTGGCAGCAGACGGGAGCACACATAGAACATTGGGGACAGCATTGCAGCGGATACGGGAGGTTACGCTGGATACAAAGGTGTTGGAATATCTGATTGCGATTGTGGAAGAGGAGAGCCTGTCCGGGGCAGCAGACAGATTTCTGCTGGCGCAGCCGGCACTTTCCAGGCACTTACACAATGTGGAGACTATGGTGGGAATGCCGTTGTTCTCAAGAGATCATAACCGATTGAAACCTACCGGTGCGGGAACGATCTTTGTAAATAATGCCCGTAATATATTACGGATTGAAGTAGAAATGTTTAAAAAGCTGAGAGGAGGAAAATATGATGAATATTACGGTATATCTGGGAGCAAATGAAGGAAATGATCCTTCTCTGAGGAAAGAGGTACGTGAGCTGGGAACCTGGATCGGTGAGAGCGGTAACCGCCTGGTATACGGTGGATCCAAATCCGGTCTCATGGGAGAGATCGCGGAGAGCGTATTACAGGCAGGCGGAGAGGTGACCGGCGTGGAGCCGCAGTTTTTCATTGATATGGAATATCAGTATGATGCCATTACGGAGCTGATCGTCACGAAGGACATGACAGAACGCAAGACGAAAATGATCGAACTGGGAGATGTATTTATTGCTTTTCCCGGCGGAACCGGAACGCTGGAAGAGATCGCCGAAGTGATGTCCAAGGTGTCACTGAAGCATCTGGAGGCACCCTGCATCCTCTATAACCTTAACGGCTATTATGACAGCCTGAAAGCACTGTTATCACATATGACGGAGATGGGATTGTCCTCCCCGGAGAGACAGGAAGGCATTTATTTTGCCAAGGATCTGTCGGAAATCCGCAAGATCATAGAAAATCAGCGGAGCAATGCAACGATCACTCCGCCGGAAAATACACAAGGTATAGGAAACTAGCTAGGCTAACAGGTTAAAACACATAACTGCAATGCCCAGCACCACCAGGATCACACCGGTGACACGGTTCAGGGTCTTAGGGGTCGCCTTGTTGGCGAACAGTGCAGCGATCCGCGCCCAGATCAGGGTAAATACAACGCACAGGATCCATACCGTCCAGTCGGGCATACCGCCGATGGCAAAATGGGATGCAGCGCCGGTAAATGCGGTAAATGCCATGATGAAGACGCTGGTTCCTACAGCGGTCTTCAGTTCATAACCCAGGACAGAGGTCAGGATCAACAGCATCATCATACCGCCGCCGGCGCCGACGAAACCGCAGATGAAGCCGATCAGCATACCGCATACCAGAGACTGAATGGCTCTTTTCTTCGCGGAGACGCCTTGCATGGCTTCCTTGGTGGTCATTACGGGACGGACGATGAATTTGATACCTAACAGGAAAGTCATGAACACGGAGAAATTCCCCATGGTAGCGGAAGGCACCAGGCTGGATACGTAGCTGCCTACGATAGTGAATACCAGCACACTTCCCATCATGATCAGACCGTTTTTGATATCAATATTTTTGTTCTTTGCATAAGTATAGGCAGATATTGCGCTGGCGAGGACATCCGAAGACAGGGCGATACCCACAGCCATATAGGGATCCATGCCGAGGAAAGTGATCAACATGGGACTGATGACGGCAGCAGCGCTCATTCCGGCGAAACCGGTGCCCAGGCCGGCTCCCATACCGGCGAAAAAAGTGACAAGAATTGTGATTAAAATCTGCATTTATTTAGCTCCTTTCAGGATATTGTCCATATTTTCTTCCATGACATGAAGCATGTTGAAAAAGATCTCTTTGCTTGCCTCATCAGTGCCATCGAGCAGAGTATCTTTGAAAATGCTCTGTATCATGCGACCTTTTTCGATGACATCCTGCGCTTTCTCCGTACAGAACAGCAGAGTCTTCCGGCGGTCATCAGGAGCCTCTCTGCGCTCCAGGTACCCCTCGCGCACCAGCTTGTCCACATTGACGGACACCAGATTCGCCTTGATCCGGCGGATCTCCACGACATCACTGGCGGTCCGGTATTCCGGATTGTTGCCGAAGAACATGAGAATATCAAAAGCTGTCTGTGGCAGCTTTAACTGCTGGCACAGAGGCTTGCACATGGCGTTGTAAGCCAGATTGAATTTTTGTACGAATTCGATATTGGTATTCATTCGAAGGCTCCTTTTACAAAAATGAATATTTCAAATTTGAAATAAATGCTATATTGCATAATATTACAGATAGTTTTCGAAGTCAATCATAAGATATTTTATTTCATAAAAAATTTATATTCATTATACTATCGTAAACATCATTTCGATATGTTATAATTTATTTGATACTAGGGTCAAAAGGTCTAAGCCCACATGAGCTTGCTCATAAGTGGGTGAAAGACCTT